>Ga0335073_10001855_pt1 | contig 28639 bp, 16 predicted proteins | sample Lox_Sample_22_FD_207093 | JGI IMG/M metagenome (GOLD analysis project Ga0335073, IMG submission 207093) | Soil microbial communities from Loxahatchee National Wildlife Refuge, Florida, United States - Lox_Sample_2.2 | ecosystem: Environmental > Terrestrial > Soil > Wetlands | place: USA... | reverse complement strand
ATTTTCCCGAAACATTTCTGGCCAAATTTCCGGATTTGACGCCGGCGGAAAAACAGAACGGACTGGTCGCGCTGGGCGCGTTGTTAAAAACCATCGGCGCGCTGCTGGTGATGTGCGATCCGCACGACCTGGGCGTTTCGCTCACCGAAGACATCGGCGGAAAAACGTTCGAGCCGAATCTCTATCTGTACGATAATTTTCCCGGCGGCATCGGGCAGAGCGCGGCGCTGTTCCGGCTGGCGCGGCCGCTGCTGGAAGGCGCTTTGAAGCTGGTGGAATCGTGCCGCTGCGTAGCGGGTTGCCCGAGTTGCACCGGTCCGGTGGGCGAAGTGGGCGAGCGCGGCAAAGAGGTGGGGGCGCGGATTCTACGGGCGCTCGCGCCGTGATCGAATCCTGTGACGGGGCGCGTCGGCGAGGGCGGGATTGATCCCGCGTGGACTGGAAGTCCGCCCTCCGGGCGTGGCGCCGGTTGTGCAGTGAGCCGCAGCGCTCTCTCTGCGACACGCCACTCGGTGGCGCACGCACTCGTGCGTGCCGTGTCGATACTCCTATCGACACCTGTCCCTCCCGAAGCGTCGACTAGAGAGTCGACGCGGCACGCAAAAGTGCGTGCGCCACAAATCAGGTTTTCGTCGTGTTCCGTGAATGCCGCTTTCAGCCCTGATTCAATTCGTCGGCGGCGGACCGGCCCAGCGTGGTGAACAGGCGGAAAATTCCCTTAAAACTTTCGTTTAAAACTTTTCCACTGACAAATGTTTTGGTGCCTTCCGGGTGCGGCAGCACGTATTCGTTCACGCCGGCCATCAGGTGGCGCGTCACTTCCGGGAACATCGCCTGCATGCGGACCAGCAGTTTCGCGGGCCAGGTGATGGTCAGCGTGAAGCGGCCGGCTTCGACGGCGCGGCGGATTTTTCGCGCGGCGTAAGCGGCGGGCGCGCTGAATCCGGGAAGATTCGCGGCGAGGCCGAACCAGGTGAATTCGTGCGCGGCGTCGCCTTTGAACTGCGCCTGCAAATAGGAGCCGGTGCGCATCAACCCAGGGACCACGGTGAGGACGCGGATGCCTTCGCGGTCGAGCTCGGCGGCGAGTCCATCGGAAAACGCGACCAAGGCGAATTTCGCGCAGCAATAGGGGATCAGGCGCGGAACCGAGACGCGTCCGCCGATGGCGGTGACGTTGACGATGTGGCCGCGGCGCTGACGGCGCATGTGCGGGAGAACTTCCAGCGTCATATCGACCGGGCCCCAGAACATCGTGGCCATGGCGGATTCGAAATCGCCGCGGTCGAGGCTTTCCACCGGGGCGACGCGAATTTCGCCGGCGTTGTTAATGAGAATGTCGATGCGGCCGAAGTGCCCGATCACTTCGCGGATCATGCCGGCGACGTCCGCGCGCCGCGTAACGTCGCAGACGAAGGGCGCGATTTCCCGGCCGATGCCATGCAGGCGGCGTTCGGCTTCCTCAAGCTCGTGCCGGTCGCGCGCGCAGATGGCGATGCGGCAGCCGGCCTGGGCGAATTCGCGGGCGAGCGCCAGCCCCAGACCACGTGAACCACCGGTGATGAGCACGACTTTATCGCGCAGGTCCACTGCCGGGCGCACCAGCAGCGCGGTGAGCTTGCGCACGGCGTAAAGTCCGGCGACGGCGGCCGCCGTTGCGCCCGCGGCGGTGATGGCGGCGGCGGGAATCACGATCCGTCTCCAACGCATGTACATTGGATTCGGCGGCGGGCGGAGACGTTTCGCGGGAGATCAAAACATTCTATGCTGGAAATGTTGTGAGCCATTCGCGGACCATGCCCGGCGGTTTCGCCGATCGCGGCGCGCTGCCGCGCGGAGCCGAGGGGCGTCCGCTATGCCGCTGGTGCAACCTGGAAATTCCGCCGCGCCGGTTTACGTTCTGCTCCGAGTACTGCGTCAACGAATGGCGGCTGCGCACCGACCCGGGATATCTGCGGCAGCGGGTTTTCGCGCGGGATCGCGGCATCTGCGCGCTGTGCGGCGTCGACACCGTGGCGGCCTATGCGGAATTGAAGCGGTCGCGCGGCGGGCTCCGCTTGAAACTGCTGGAGCAATGGGGGCTGAAACGCATTTCGCGCAAAACATTGTGGGATGCCGATCACATTCTGCCGGTGGTGGAGGGCGGCGGCGAATGCGACCTGGACAATCTGCGCACGCTGTGCCTGCGCTGCCATCGGGGCGAAACGGTAGCGTTGCGCCGCAGGCGCGCGGTTGGGACATAATAGTTCAATTGTCCCCGTCCAAACGTCTCGTCATTTTTCTGGCGTGCGCGGGCGTGCACCTGCTGAAAGCTCAAACCGAACAGCGCATCCCCCGGCAACGCGCGCCGGCCGCGGCAGTGATCGGCCTGGCGCAGAATCCGGTTGGCTTGGGATTGGGCGGCGCCAGCATCGAGCTGCGCCAACCAGGCGGCCCGATTTTGCGCGCCACCACGAAAGGCGATGGGTCGTTCCGCTTCGCCGGCCTTTCGCCGGGGCATTACGAATTCTCGGCGACGCTCGACGGCTTCGAACCGTTCTCCACTTCCTTCGCGGTGACCGCGGGGGAACTGGTGAGTGTGGACGCGGTCCTGCGGCCAATCGCGAAAATGGGTCCACCTACGCCGGCGCCGGCTCCCGGTGTTCCCTATCGAAACGTGCCCGATGCGAGCACGGCGGCTCCGGTTGAAGCCGCTCCCGTGGAGACTTTGCCGCCGGCGGATAAAGTTTTCACTCCTATGCCCAATCGCTGGAATTATGATTTTCCGGATTATCATCGCTATCCGCCGCCGGCGGAGATTCCGTACGTGACCGGTCACTTTTTCGATCCGTTCAATCAGAATCAGCTTAAGGGTGACAAGCCGATTATCGGGCAACATACTTTTCTCGACTTAAACTTCACCAGCGACACTTTCACTGAAGGCCGTATCGTTCCGGCGGCGAATAGCGTCAGCGCCGCACAGCCGCAGAGTTACGGATTCTTCGGCGGATTCGGCCAGTTTGCCTTAAACCAGGATTTCGCTCTTTCCGCGACCCTGTTCAGCGGCGACACTTCGTTCAAGCCGATTGACTGGCAGGTCCGATTCACGCCGGTTTTTAATATTAATTACCTGAACGTGGAAGATACCGGGATCGTGAATATTAATCCCGCGGCCGGGACCACCCGCCTGGACTCACACATCGGGTTGCAGGAGGCTTTTGTTGAAAAGAAACTGGCCGACTTGAGTGACTCCTATGACTTCATTTCGTTGCGCGCGGGCATTCAGAGTTTTAATAGTGACTTTCGCGGTTTTATTTTTGCCGACCAGGAACCGGGAGTCAGGCTTTTCGGAAACCTGGATTCCAACCGGTATCAATATAACCTGGCTTACTTCGCCATGCTGAATAAGGATACAAACAGCGGCTTAAATACTTTCGCGTATCGCAATCAGCAGGTGATGGTGGCGAATGTTTACCGGCAGGATTTCTTCAAACCGGGTTATACCGTTCAGGCGAGCTTTCATTACGATAAAGACGATCCCTCGGTAGCTTACGATACCAACGGTTTCTTAGTCCGCCCGGCGCCGATCGGCAATGTGCAGCGGCACGCGATCCGGGCTTATTATTACGGGCTGACCGGAGATGGCCACATCGGCCGTCTGAATATCGATCATGCTTTTTACCAGGTTCTGGGACACGATACTTTTAACCCGATCGCCGGGCGCCCGACCAGCATCAACGCCCAGATGGCGGCGGCGGAGCTATCTTACGACCGGGATTGGATTCGTTTCCGTACAGCGGCGTTTTTCGCGTCGGGAGATAAGAATCCGCGCGATGGGACGGCCCGTGGATTCGACTCGATTTTTGACGATTCGCAGTTTGCCGGCGGATTTTTCAGTTTCTGGGATCGGGAGGGGATTCGACTGACCGGCACCGGAGTGGGGTTGGTTCAGGAAGGAAGTCTGGTTCCGGATTTGCGGTCGAGCAAGATTGAAGGTCAGGCGAATTTTGTGAATCCCGGATTGATGTTGTGGAATGCTTCGACGAACTTCGATATTACTCCCAAGCTGCGCGCGATTGTGAATCTGAATCTGATTCGTTTCGTGGATACAGAGCCGCTGGAGCTTCTGCTTTTTCAAAGTAATATTCACGCGGGGGTTGGCGCGGATTCGGGAATTGGAGTTTCCTACCGGCCGCCGCTGTCGGAAAATATCACCATCAACGGAGTGCTGAACGCCTTCCTGCCGTTTCAGGGCTTCAAGGATATTTATACCGGCCAGACTCTATTTGGAGCCGCGATCAATGTTCGTTTTCGATTCTAAGGGGCTGTTGAAACAAAGGCGAGCCCCCGCCATGACTGGCGGGGCTTTCCTGGACGCAATCGCGCTCCCTAAGAGGTTTATCTGGTTGTTTCTGGTGGCACGATTGTGCGTGGCTTCGTGTGAGTCGTGTCACGGGCCGACGGATTCGCCTTCGATGCATCCGACCGGGACGGTTCAACTCACTTGCGTGCAGTGTCATGGCGGCGACGCGAGTGTGGAACGCGGTTCGGCGCAGGCGGGAACAGCGGCTTATGAAGACGCGGAGAAACGAGCGCATCCGCGGCCAAAGCTTCCGTGGTTATGGCATGGCTCGGCCAATCCGGTGCGGGCTTATACGGATTGGCTGAAGGAGTCGAAAGCGTATATCCAGTTTGTAAATCCGGGAGATTTGCGTGTTGCCGAGCAGACTTGCGGAACGGCGAATTGTCACGCAAAGGAAGTGAGAGCCGTAGAAACCAGCATGATGACGGATGGCGCGCTGTTGTGGCAAGCGGCGCTTTATAACAATGGAGCCTTTCCTTATAAGGATGCGCGTTTCGGAGAAAGCTATGGCCCGGACGGTTCGCCGAGGAGAATCAGTACGTGGCCTCCACCGACGGCGGAAGAAACGCGGGATAAAGGTGTTTTACCTTACCTGGATTCGCTGCCACGCTGGGAGCTTTCGCAGCCGGGAAATCTGTTGAGAGTGTTTGAGCGCGGCGGCGGGCCGCGGAGTGAGGTTGGGAATCCGAATCCTGAAGAAGATCCGGGCCGGCCGGATGACCAGCTCAGCGATCGGGGATTGGGTACGCTGCTGCGTACCGACCCTGTGTTTATCGGTCTACAAAAGACACGTTTGTTCGGTCCGCTGCTTTCTTTTCCAGGGACGAATGATCATCCGGGCGACTATCGCGCCAGCGGCTGCACGGCTTGCCATGTGATTTACGCGAATGACCGTTCGCCGGCTCACTCTGGTCCGTATGCGAGTGACGGGAACCAGGGAATGAGTCAGGAGATTGATCCGACGATTCCGAAACATGAGCCCGGGCATCCGGTCAGGCATGAGTTTACGCGGGCGATTCCGACGAGCCAATGTATCTCGTGCCACACCCATCCGGGAACGAATATGGAAGCGACGTACCTCGGTTACACGTGGTGGGACAACGAAACCGATGGCGCGTTATTTTATCCCAAGGAGCAGCACGATCCGACGGATGAGGAGCGGTACCGGTCCTGGCTGGCGAATCCCGAGTCGGCCGCGGCGCGAGGGTTGTGGCATGACCCGAATTTCCTGGAGAAGACCGGAACGCCGGAGTTTAATGCTCAGTTGAAGAATATGCAGGTGGGTGACTTTCATCCTCGCGGATGGATTTTCCGGGCCGTCTATAAACGCGACCGCAAGGGGAACCTTCTGGATGCGAAGGATCACATCGTCGAGGACGTGCGTAATTCGGTTCATCTCGACGATATACATCTTGATAAAGGGATGCACTGCACGGACTGCCATTTTGAGCAGGACGCGCACGGCAACGGGAAGCTTTACGAGGAGACTCGCGCTGCGGTAGAGATCGATTGCATCGATTGTCACGGGACCATCACTCACAAGGCAACTTTGCATACTTCGGCGGCCGCGGCGCCGCAGGGCGGACACGATCTATCCATTTTGCGCACGCCATTCGGCAAACGCCGGTTTTATTGGCAGGACGGGAAATTGTATCAACGGTCGATGGTTGAAGCGAACCAGGCGCCGTGGGAAGTGGTGCAGGTGATCGATACGATCACGCCGGGGAATTCGCATTATAGCGAAGCTTCGCGGCTGGCGAAGACTATATTGAAGGACGGAAAAACGTGGGGTGCGGCGGCGGATGAGTCACAACTGGCGCACGCCAATAGCAACATGACATGTTACGCGTGCCATTCTTCCTGGACCACCAGTTGTTTCGGCTGTCACTTGCCGATGATGGCTAATCGTAAAGCTAAGATGCTGCACAACGAAGGAACGACAACGCGGAATTACACGGCTTATAACTTCGAAGTGCTGCGCGACGACATTTATATGCTGGGAATCGACGGGACGGCGACACGGCATCGCATCGCGCCGACGCGGTCGACTTGCGCGGTGGTGGTGAGTTCGCAGAATGCCAATCGCGACTGGCTCTACTATATGCAGCAGACCATTTCCGCCGAGGGTTTCAGCGGGTTTGGGTTTAGTCCTTATTATCCGCACACGGTTCGCGCCAAAGAGACGAAGACTTGTACCAGTTGCCATGTTTCAGCCGCCGGGGATAACAATGCCTGGATGGCGCAGCTACTGATGCAGGGAACCAACCTGGTGAATATGATGGGACGCTATGTTTTCGTCGCGGAGGGATCGAAGGGATTGGATGCGGTGACCGTCGCCGAGCATGACGATCCGCCGGCGGTGTTCGGCAGTGACTTGCAGCGAGTTGCTTACCCATCGAATTACGAGAAGGTGGTGAAACATCACCGGGAGATCGATGAGGGAGACCATCACGCGGGGAATGTTTTAGATGTGCAGTTTCGCGGAGAGTATCTTTATGCGACGCTCGGTAAGGATGGCTTCCGGATTTATGATATCGCCAACATCGATAACAAAAATGTTTCGGAAAAGATCACTACCGCGCCGGTTTCTCCGCTGGGGCAGCGATTTTACGTGAAGACGAAAGACGCAAGGGCCATCGCTTCGCCTTCGACGCTCGCTCTGGATCCGCTGCGCACGCGGATTCCGGCGAATGAGGAGCAGCCGATCGCGGCGATTTATGCGTTTCTGTACGTGGCCGACGCCGAAGAAGGGTTGATTGTGATCGGCGATCCGAAAATGGGCGTCGGAACGCTGCTGGATGGAAATCCGAAGAATAATTTTCTAAGACGCGCCGTGACTTTCAATCCCGGCGGCGTGCTGAACGGCGCGCGGCGGATCACCATCGCGGGAAATTACGCTTACATTTTGTGCAATCGCGGGCTGGTGGTAGTGGATCTGACGAATCCGTTGTCGCCGAAGGTGGCGCAGGAAGTGAGTCTCAACGATCCGCGGGGGTTGGCGGTGCAGTTTCGTTATGCATTCGCGGTGGATCGGGATGGGTTGAAGGTTCTGAATGCCACCGACTTAGCGCATCCGAAGCTGGTGCCGTCGGCGTTTGTGAAATTGGAAGATGCGCACAATGTGTATGTCGCGCGGACTTATGCCTATGTCGCGGGAGGCAAGCAGGGGTTGCTGATCGTGGATGTGGAGAAGCCGGAGCAGCCGAAAATCGAGCAGATTCTGGGCGGCGAAATTAACGACACGCGCGACGTGAAAATCGGGATGACCAACGCGAGCGCGTTCGCGTATCTGGCCGATGGGGTGAACGGGATGCGCATCGTCGAGCTGTTTGCGCCGGCGGACAATCCGAATTACCTGGGGTTCAGTCCGCGGCCGACGCCGAAGCTGATTGCGACGTTCCGGACGAAGGGGCCGGCGCTCATGATTTCCAAAGGCATCGACCGGGATCGCGCCGTGGATGAGAGCGGGAATCAGTTGACGGTGTTCAACCGGCGCGGGTCGCGTCCGTTCAATAAGCAGGAGATGGAGCGGATGTATCTGCGGGACGGAAAGCTGTATACCGTCACGGATGCGCCGCCGGGTCCGCCGACGAGCGTGGGGCTGCGGACAGCTAGAAGCTGGTGATGCGGAAGTGGCCTTCGGTCGGTTTCTCTTTCGACCAGTCGTGATAGGTGTGGCATTCCGAGCAGCGGGATTCGGCTTCGCCGGGACGATGGCAACTGCGGCATGTCTCGATCCCGGGCAATAGAACGTCGGAAGTTTCCCTGCTGGTCGCGGCGCGGGCGTGGCATTCCGCGCAGGCAAGCATTTGATGGGCGCCGTGGCGAAAATTCGCTTTGGTGAACCAGCGCGCACGGATCTTGGCCGGTGGAACTTCGGGCAGTGGACCAGTGAACTTCAGATCGTGGCATTCGCGGCAGGATTTGCGCCAGAGGAGTTGCTCGGCGTCGGCGACGCGGCGGTCGACCCATTCGGCGGCGTTGCGCGCGGGGGGAAGCGGCGGGCGGACGATGCGCGGATCGGGCGCGTCCGCTTCGTGAATTTCGGCCGGGTGCGTGGCGATATATTTGGTGAACTGATCGCGCACGTAATCGACCACGATTTGCGGCTTCTTGTGCGGCGCGGCGGCGGTGAAGCGGCGGTCGAACTGCAAGCCGTGACAGGAGGCGCAGTGTTTTTCGTAATTGACGGGGATCATCGCCGCGCCGCTGGCCACGTGACAATCGGCGCATCTTAGCTGCACCGGGCCATTGGGACCGCGCAGATCTTTTCTCAAGTGAATTTCGTGGCCGAATTTGATGGCGCCGGGGTCGGGGGTGCGCAGAGCGGCGAACTCGGGATGCTCCGTGTCGAAATTGCTGATTTTCTGGCCGCGCAAATTCGCGTGGCAGCGGGTGCAGGCTTCATCGCGCGTGTCGGCGAGGCGAAAGGCGCCCTGATGCTCCACGTGGCAATCGGCGCAGGGGGGCGCGAAGGCCTGTTCGACGTGATGAATCGGGCCGTCGTGACAGCTCAGGCAGGCCTGATCGCTGACTTTGGCGCCGAACACAGCGGACGCGGAATGGCAGGCGGCGCAGTTGCGGACGAGCATCGCGTGAGAACGCGACAGCGGTCCGGCGTTGTAGGCGCGCAGGCCATTCCAGCCGAGCCAGAGCGCGCCGGCGAGCACGAAGGCGAGCGAAAGAATGCGGCGCCAGCGCGGGATGGGGAACAGGCGCTTGAAATATTCGCGGTCGATGCGCTGCGCGAGCTTTTTGGTGGTGCGGGAGCGTCGGGGCATCGATTAATAACGCAGGGCCATCCTTAATAACGCAAGGCCATGACGGCGTGCACGCCTCCTAAAACTAAAAGCACGATCGACAGGGGGACGTGGACCAGGAGCCAGGCATGCAGCCATTGATAGAGGCGCACCTGGCGGTTCAGCTGCTGCTGCTCTTCGCAGATGTCTTCGAGATCGTCGAGCACGCTGTGCAACTCGGCGGGAAGCGCCAGGCGCAGCGGCGGAAACATTTCCATGGAAGGTTGTTCCAGGCGCGGGCGGATGGTTTCAAGATACGCTTCGCGGAAACGGACCTTATTTTCGTACTCGGTTTCGACCAGCGCGGCCGATTCGGCGAGCTGGTCGGCTTCCTGGCGAAGCTGCTCGCGGACGTGGGGGATCTCTTCGTAGATCGTTTCCATGGGGACTTGCGAGGTCATCAGGCGGGGCAGATCATGCTGGATCGCCGCGCCGAAAATTCCGCTGACGATGACGATGACGAACAACAGCATCAGAACGGCGGTGAGCGGACCGCGATAATGAAAACCGGCATGCAAAAGGATTATCGGGAAGCTGAGCAGGCCCAGCCAGAGATGGCCGCGCATCCACGTTTGCGCGCGGCCGAGACGCCAGATGGGAACTTTCTTTCGCGCCCCCAGCAGGCCGGCGTAGAGCATCATCGCGTAGCCGAGAATTCCGAACGCGAGGCCGGTGGCGCTGCCGCCCCGCGGCGGGGTGGGCGAGCGCAGCGCGACTCCGATGTAGACCGACAGCGCGAGAATCAGCACGATCACGGTGGCCAGCATCCAGGGGCGATGAGTGCGGTCGATGATCACAGCTTCACCAGGTCGCGGAAGAATTGATTCGGTTCGACGCGATGGGCGGCGTCGTGCGGGCAGGCGTAGACGCAGCTTGGCTCGGCGTGATCGGTGCAGAGATCGCAGGAGGTCGCTTTATTTTTCACCTGCGCGACGCGGCGGCCGGGCGTGGCGGGATCGTCCATCATCACCTTGAAGGGATGCATGGTGATGTTGCCGTAAGGGCAATTTTTCGCGCACAGGCCGCAGCCGACGCACCAATCCTCAATGATCACTTCGAGCGAATTGCGGCGGCGAATGGAGCCGACCGGGCAGCCGACCATGCACAAGGGATCGCGGCACTGGCGGCAGGAGGTCGCCACCAGATATTTTTCGAAGCGGAGGCCTTCGCGGATCAGGCGCGTGACGCCATCGTGAGCGTCGGCGCAGGCGCGGACGCAGTTATCGCAGCGGGTGCAGCGCTCCAGATCGAGAATCAGCAGGCTCTGCGCTTCCATCAGGCCCTGGGTGAGGAATTGATCGAGCGGGACCGACGCGGCGGCGTTTAAGCGGCGGCGATTCTGTTCGATGTGCTGCTGGGCTACGGCGTCCAGTTTTTCGCGAACGCCGGGGAAGGCTTCCATCATGCGATGGAAGTCGGCGGCCTGGATACGAACCACTTCGACGTGATCGAGCGCGGTGCAGGTGGCGATGCGAAAGCCTTGACCCAGCAGACCGATCTCGCCGAAATACTGGCCGCGGCCGAGATAGGCGAGCACCAGCTCGCCCTGCGGATGCGATTCGGAAACTTTGACGAAGCCGATGCGGATGAGATAAAACGCGTCGGCCATTTCGCCCTGGCGGCAGATGACGTCGCCCTTGCTGAAACGGACCAGCTCCACCTGATCGCGCAGCGAATCGATGAATTCGGAAGTGAGCGAGGAGAAAATCGGGACGCTGCGCAGATGATCTTCGAGCGCGCGGCGGCGATAATTGGCGTCGATTTCCGCCTTCAGGGTTTTATTGCGCTGCATGATGTCGAGCACGTTACGCAGCATTTCGAACATCACGCAATCGGTGGCGGCGCGAACGGTGGCGGAGCGCGGATACAGGCTCATGCAGGTCATTTCGCCGAACAGATCGCCGGGACCGAGTTCGGCGACGGGACTGTCATAGGGCAGGTCGACGGGCGCGTCGATGGGAATGGTGCGGCGGTCATCTTCGCCTTCCCGATGATCCTGTTTGCGGCCGGTAAGACGGCTGGCGAGCTTGCTGAAAAATCCGGTCGCGCCGCCGCCGGTTTTGACGTGGGCGATGGGCGTCGAAAGAAACACCTGCGCTGTGCCTTCGACGATATAAAAGGCCGTCGATCCATATTCGCCTTCTCGGCAGACGATTTCGCCGGCGCGGAAATGGCGGCGAACGACGGAATGCTTGTTGAGATCGAGAAAGACGCCGGAGACGCGCTCGAAATAGCGCAGACGCTTCAGATCTTCCGTTTCAACGGGTTCGCCGGCGAGCGCGGATTGGACCACGGTGCGATTGGTGAGCGCGCCGGTGGGGCAGGAGACCATGCATTCGCCGCAGGAGACGCACGAAGAATTGCCCATGGGCGCGTTCAGGTCGAAGGCGATTCCGGCGTTGAATCCTTTGCCGCGGCGTGCCAGGACATTATTGTTGCGAATTTCGCCGCAGCCGCGAATGCAGCGGTCGCAGAGGATGCAGGCTTCATGATCGACGGCGATGGAGAAAGACGACTGGTCCTGGCCGCGCGGCGAAACGCGCGGAGCGAAGCGCGCGTGGGTGATCCCTTCGGCGCGGGCCAGCATTTCCAGTTCGCAATCGCCGGTGTTGCACTGCCGGGTGCAGGGGCTGGGATGATCGGCGAGCAGCAGTTCGACGACGGTGCGCCGCGCGTTGACCACTTTGGGCGATTGCGTCGAAACCGCCATGCCGTTTTCGGCGGCGCGGACGCAGGCGGCGGCGAGAACGCGTCCGCCGGCTTCAACCACGCACACGCGGCACACGCCGACGGGTGTTTCGTTGTGCTGATGGCACAGCGTGGGGATGGAGATGCCGTGAATGCGCGCGGCGTCGAAAATCGTGGTGCCCGCGGGGACCGTCATCTGCTGGCCGTCGATGGTCAGCTGAACGCCGCTCACAGATGCATCTCCATCGGGCAGACATTTTCCGGACAGCGATGCGCCAGGACGTGCTCCTCAATTTCGCCGCGGAAATGTTGCAGGACGGTGGTGATGGGCTGGTGCGCGAACTGGCCCAGGCCGCAGATGGAGGCGAGCTTCATCGCGTCGGACAGGTCGTCGAGAAGTTTCAAATCCTCGGGCTTTCCCTGGCCGCGGGTCCAGCCGCTGAGTAGGTCTGCCATTTTTTGCGTGCCGGAGCGGCAGGGGACGCATTTTCCGCAGGATTCGTTGCGGAAAAACGTCACCGCGTTGAGCGCCATGTCGAGCATGCAGCGGCCTTCGGCGCAAATCACGATGGCCGCCGAGCCGAGCATCGATCCGACCGCGGCCATCGCTTTGAAATCGAGCGGCGTATCGGCCAGCGAGGCCGGCAAATAACCGGAGGATGGTCCCGAGGGCGCGAAGGCTTTGAGTTTTTTCCCGTCGAGGACGCCGCCGGCGTGCTGATAGAGCAATTCGGAAAGCGGCGTGCCCCATTTGACGCAATAGATTCCTGGACGCGCGACGTCGCCGCTGATGCCGGCGACTTTCCATCCGCCTCCGCCGCGCAGAATCTGGGGGACGTTAGCGAGCGTCTCCACATTATTTAATACGGTCGGCTTATGATAGAGGCCGTGCGTGACCGGGAACGGCGGTTTATTGCGAGGCTCGGCGCGGCGGCCTTCGATGGCTTCGATCAGCGCGGTTTCCTCGCCGCAAATGTAGCCGCCGGGACTCACGAACAATTCCAGCTCGAATGTTTTACCCGATCCGAGAAGGTCGCGGCCGATCAAACCTTCGGCGCGGCAGCGATGAATCTCTTCTTCCAGAATTTTTTCCTGGTCCTGGTATTCGTGGCGGATATAAAGGATGCCGCGCTCGGCGCCGGTGACCACGCCGGCGAGAATCATGCCTTCGATCACCAGGTGGGGAAGGTGATGCAGAATGAAGCGGTCCTTGATGGTGCCAGGCTCGCTCTCGTCGGCGTTGCAGACCACGTATTTTTCGTCGCCGGGCGCGTTGCGAACGGCTTCCCATTTGACGCCCGTGGGAAAGCCGGCGCCGCCGAGTCCAACCAGTCCGCTCTTTTTCAATTTGGCGATGACGCCTAAGACGTCGCCGGTTTCGAGCAGGCCGCGCAGCGCGCCGTATTTTTGAGAATGGCGATAAGGGTCGAGCTCGATATCGGTGAGAATCGGTCCGCGCGGAGTCTCGGCGACGGCGCCGCCGAGCGAAGCGATGACCAGCGCCTCGGCCTGCGCGACGTGGACGTCGCGATAAATATGATCGTTGATGGACAGGGCCGGTGCGCCGTCGCACTGGCCCAGACACGACGCGGTTCCGATGAGCACGTCGCGATCGCTCATGGCGCGGAAACGATTCGTTAACGCCGTGCGCAACGCGCCGCCGCCGCGCAGATGGCACGACATATCGGAGCAGACTCGCGCGTGGACCTTGGGCGGCGGCGCGAGATGAAAGTGCGGATAAAAATCGGCGACGGAGTGAATGTGGCTGAGCGGAATTCCGGCGGACTGTGACAGCGATTGCAATTGCGGCCCGGGAAGGTATCCAAATTTACTTTGAATTTCCCTCAGCCGGTCGAAAAGGTGAACGCTCACAGTTTCGTCTATTATAGTAGACGTCGCTTGAAACCGTTACTGATTCTGTTCGCGACGTTCGCGGCGCTGGGAGCAGAAGCGCCGAAATTTACGGGACCGGGTTCCTGCGCGGCTCCCAGTTGTCATGGCGGCGTCCAGGCGCGCAACGCTACAAACGTCCTGCAAAACGAATACAGCATCTGGGTGGTGAAGGACAGGCACGCGAACGCCTTCACGGTGCTGTCGAATCCGGTGGCGACGCGCATGGCGAAAATTCTCGGTCTTTCGAGCGCGAGCGCGGCGCACAAATGTCTGGCGTGCCATTCGCTGGACGTGCCGGAGGAGGCTCGCGCGAAGACCTTCGACGCGACGGATGGCGTGAGCTGCGAAGCGTGCCACGGGCCGGCGTCGAACTGGCTGGGTCCACATACGACCAAAGGCTGGACGCATCAGCAATCGCTCGAAGCGGGGATGTACGACGATCGCGATTTGATTCGTCGCAGCGAAAAATGTTTATCGTGCCATCTGGGGACCAGTGAAAAATTCGTGGATCATGAAATGATCGCGGCGGGGCATCCGGATTTGTATTTCGAACAGGCGTCGTTTCAGGCGGTGATGCCGCGGCACTGGCAGGAAAAAGATCCGATGGAGGACGTTCGCGCGCTGGCCGTGGGGCAGGCGGTGCAGTTGCGCGAACAGCTCGCCAAAATTTCGCGCGAAGCGCGGAGCGGTGCGTGGCCGGAGTTCGCCGATCTCGATTGCTTCGCCTGCCATCATTCATTGACGCCGGCGCTCGATAGCTGGCGGCAGCAATTGGGCTACGCCAGTCGCCGCGCGGGCGATCCGGCGTGGAATCTGTCGCGCTGGGTGATTTTGAAAGAAATCGCCGATGCAGTGGATCGGCCGGCGGCGCAGCAACTGGCGGCGCAGGTGGACGGCGTGTATGCGCTGGTGAGTTCGCCGCGGTCGGATCGAATGCAGGTTGCGGCGAAAGCGTCGGGGGCTTCGCAGACGGCCGATCGGCTGGCGCACCAGGCGGCGCAGGCGCAGATCGATCCGGCGCGATTGATGAAAGCGATCGCGGCGGACGGCGAATGGATCGCGGATCAGGACGAGCGCGCGGCGGAGCAGGCGGCGATGACGCTCGATTCGCTGCTGGTGGCGCGCGGGAATCGCGTGGAAAATCTGGAAGCGCTGCGTCCGGCGATTCAGGGATTGTTCAAGCAGCTCGAAGATCCGTCGGCATATAACGCTTACAAGTTCGCGGCGCAAATGCGGAACATCAACGAGATGCTCAAATGAGAATCGCCGTTTTTTTTCTTTTTTGCGGTGCTGTTTTCGCGCAGGACCCGGGCGATACGCTGACCGCGGCGGATGTGACGGCCGCGATCCAGGCGGCTGCCGCGTCGGTGAACGTTTCGACCATGGCCATCGCCGTGACCGACCGGCAGGGGGACATTCTGGGCGTTTTCTCTGAGCCGAATATGCCGGCGGCGTCGACTGGAAATTTCAGCGCCCAGGTCAGCACCACGGAACTGGCCATCGCGCTGGCGCGGACGGCGTCCTTTTTCAGCAACGATCAGGCGCCGCTATCGTCCCGCACCGTGCGATTTATCAGCGGCATCCATTTTCCCGAGGGGATTCTTTATAGCTCGAACGGTCCGCTGTATGGGATCGAGAATACCAATCGCGGCTGCCCGCTGAACGCGAATTTTGTGCCCGGCCAGGCGATTCCCGCGGCGACGCTGAGCGATGGAGTTTCCTTTGGGCTGGGTCCCGTCACGGGAAAGGTGGACGTGTACGACAGCGATCAGGGCGCGGTGAATCCGGGCGGCGTGCCGCTGTATAAGAACGGCGAGCTCGCCGGCGGGATCGGCGTGGCGGGGGTGGGTTCGGACATTGCCGAATTTGCGGCGTACAGCGGCGCTTCGGGCGCGGGGTTCGGCGCGGCTCCGGCGGCGCCGGGGGTGGTCATTATTAATGGAATCGCGCTGCCGTTCGTGAATCAGACTACGCAGCCGGCGGGAACCGCGCCGGGAGCGGTGAATGGCAGTTTCGTGATGGGTCCGGTGGATAGTCCGGGTCCGGCGCCCGACGGCGATATCGTGGCCGCGGCGGCGGGTCCGCTGGGCGGGCTGACGCAGGACCAAGTGCAGGGAATTATCGATGCGGCCGTGGCCGCGGCCAGCCAGACACGCGCGGTGATTCGTTTACCGATCGGATCGACGGCGCGCATGGTATTCGCCGTCACCGACCTGGACGGAACGATCCTGGCGCTGCATCGCATGCCGGATGCGACGTTTTTCAGCATTGATGTGGCCGTGGCCAAGGCTCGCAATGTGGTCTATTTCAGCGGCAACACGCCGGATCTGCCGGGGATTCCGGCGAACACGGCGGTGACCAATCGAACCATCGGGTTCGGCGGGCAGCCGTTTTTCGCGCCGGGAATCGATCATACGAAGCCGGGGCCTTTTTTCAATCTGTATGAGAACGACGTCGCCAATCCATGTACGCAAGGGTCGCAGCCGGCCACTCCAAATCAGAGTGGAATTGTTTTTTTCCCGGGTAGCGAGCCGCTGTATGAGAACGGCGTTTTAGTGGGCGGATTGGGCGTGAGCGGCGACGGCGTGGATCAGGATGATTACGTCACCTCGCAGGCCGGCGCGCCGTTTGAAGCGCCGGCGTCGATTCGAGCGGACCAGATCGTGATCCGCGGCGTGCGCATGCCCTTTATGAGTTTCCCGCGGAATCCGACGGTGCAGTAAGCCGCCACAACGAGCATCGTTAGTCGCCCCTAAAGATAGCCGCTACGGACCACTAGCAGCACCCTGCTAGATGGCGCGCCTTACATGAACGGCGCCGTTTCTCGTTTCGACGTGGATCGTGGCGCCGCCGGAACCGAGGTCGGTGACCAGACGCCGGCCGATTTCGCCGGTGACGGTTATCGGGAAATCGACGCTTAGATGGCCGTGGACGGTGGCGGTTTCTAAATGCGCGGAATAATTTTCGGGCATCGTAATTTTGACGGCGCCGTTAGTGGTTCGGGCATCGAGTTTCGAACCTTCCCAGCGCGCGCCGGCCAGCTCGACGTTCACGCCGCCGTTCGTGGTGGCGCCTTCGACGTCGCCGCCGAGCCCTGTCAGATGCACGCCGCCATTGGTCGTCGCAAATTGAATATGGCCGGCGACGTCGCTGACGCTGATGCCGCCGTTATGCGCCTTGAGGTTCAGGTCGCCCTGGCGGGGCATAAAAATTTCGTAGCTGACGCTCCATCCGCTGGCGCCGGATTGCGCCGGTCCCGACGCGCTCACCTGGCCGGCGGAAACATCGACGCGAATCTGCGAGGCGAGCGCTTGCGCCGTTGCGGCGTCGGCGGCGGATGTCTGTATCCGGGCCCGCACCAGGACGCCGGCGTTGTCCCAGCCTTTGATGGAGACGCCGCCGTTCGTGCCGGCGTCCACGGCGAGGCTTCCTGAGAACGCAGCCGGCTGCTCGCGCATTTCGCAATGCGTGGCGCGGTCGCCGTCGTTCTGGCTGTTGTTATCGCAAGTTAAAGTTTTTTGCTGCGCCAGCGCGGGCAGCGCAAGCACGATGGTCAGCGCGAGGGTTTTCATGATTCGTTTTTCCTTTCCTGCATGGACGTGGCCGGTTCGGGTAAGGTGAGTGAAGTGGAAAATCTGCATCCCGTGGAGGTGCGGGTGCTCGGGTGCCTGGTCGAAAAAGACATGGCCACACCGGAGTATTACCCGCTGACGCTCAATTCGTTACAGAATGCGTGCAATCAAAAATCGAGCCGCGAACCCGTTGTCAACTACGATGAATCGACCGTCGCCGAAGGCTTGGAGCTGCTGAAAAACAAGGGGTTCGTGCTGCGGATCAGCGGCGCGGGGCATCGCGTGGAAAAATTTGCGCACCGGCTGGGCGAAAAATTGAACCTCGGCCGGCGGGAACTGGCGCTGCTCTGCCTGCTGATGCTGCGCGGGCCGCAAACAGTGGGCGAACTGCGCGGGCGTAGCGAGCGCATGCACCCATTCGCCGATCTCGAGGAAGTGGAGCGCGTGCTCGAATCGCTGGAGACGCGTGATCCGGACCCGCTGGTGGCGCGGGCTTCGCGCGGCCGCTGGGCTCACCTGCTCAGCGGCGCGCTGGAACTGTCCGCGGAAGCGGCCGAGACCGAGGCGGCGCCTCGCTCGCCCCTCGAATCGCGGGTGGAAGCGCTGGAGCGGGAGTTGGAGGAGTTGAAAAGCCGGTTCGCGGAATTTCGAAAACAGTTTGAGTGAGTTGGAGTCCTGAGCCGGCTCTAATTAACGGAGCAGCGTATAGCGCAGGATGGCAACGCAGAGGCCGGCGGCGATTGACGCCAGGCGGCATTTGCGCTGAAAACTCTCCAGTGCGGCGCGGGCCTCATCGGCTGGCGTGAAGCGGTAGAAGCAGGAGGCGCAACTAGTGGAAGACCTTAAGCGGCGGCTGTGGCATTCGGGGCAGCTTCTCATGGCACCTATTTTCACGCTCAGGTGCTTACCCCGCTATGGCTCGAAGGGTCCAATCTGCTGGTCCGATAATACTGGAACTTCCGCGCTAGCAGGGTGTTCCCTTTTTAGGGGCCGACCGTCAGCAATAAGGACTGATTCACCGCGGTCCCGCCGAGCGTCACCACCACCGGCTGATTCCCCGCCGCCACGTTCGGCACCGTCACGTTGAATTGATACAGCCCCACCGAACCGACGCTCGAGCCCGCATAATCGACGGTCGCGTTCACTCCGCCGATGGTCACCGTGACCGCGGCTGCCAGCGGGTTCGCGGCGGTCGCGATCTGTCCCGCCGGAATCGCCGGCGTCAGCGCGCCGAAACCGATCCCGTAGAGCGTAATGATCTGCCCCGGCGTCACTGCCGCGTATCCCGGGCTGCCGACGATGGTCGCGCCCTGAAACGCCGCGAGATATCCGTTGCCGAACGGCGCGTCCATCCCTGGCAGAACGGCCGATGCGCTGATGCTGTAAGACGCGCTGGTTCCGAATCCGTTGGCAACGACCACGCTGGTATTCCCCGCTGGGATCCCACCGGGGACCAGCGCGTTAATCTGCGTCGGACTCACGTAGCTCAAAAACGCCGCGGCGCCTCCGATGGTCACCGTCACGCCGCCGAGCGTGGTCGGCGCGGTGTTGCCGTTGAAGGACGCCGTGGACCATTGCGTCGTCACCGGCGAGAGATTGGTTCCCTGAATTTCGATCCAGGTTCCAGAAGCGAGGCTCGTTGCCCCGCCCCATTGCGGAATGGTCGTGATTCCGCCGCTCGAAATCGCCGGCTGCGGACCCGTTCCCGACGCAGTAAAGTTTGCGCCCACCGTTTCCGGCGCGTTCATCGTCACCACGCACGCGCCGGTTCCGCTGCATGCGCCCGTCCAGCCCGAAAACGTGTAACCGGGATACGGACTCGGCGTCAGCGTGACCTGCGTTCCCGCGTTCTGATAACCCTGCGCGCCCGTGATCGTTCCGCCCACGGCCGGCGTCAGCGTCAACAGATATTGCGCCGTCAAGGCGACCGTCACGCTCTGCCGCGGCGACCCGCACGGCACCGAAATCGACTGCATGGCCGACCCCACGAACTGCGTCCCCGCCGACCCTGGCTGTGTGGCCGGCGTGCTCACCGAATGCTGCGTCCCGGGGAGCCAGTTGAAGCTCGCCGGCGTGGTCACCTGCTGGCCATCGACGATCACCTGCAATCCCGTCGGACTGGTTGTAATGGTATATTCCACGCTCACCGACAATTGCCGGATGCGATGATTCGAGGTGTCCGAAATAATCACCTGGCAATTCGCCGCGGCGTACATGTTGGTGGGCTGGCTCAGAGAATATGACGTCGCCGGGCTGCCGTCGCCGTTGTAGCCGGCCGTACCCGCTCCGCTGGCCGTTGGTCCCAGTCCGGCGACGGTCGCAATAATGCCGTCCGACCCCACCTGGCGAATCGCGTCGTTGCCGGTATCGGCGATATAAATATTTCCCGAGGAATCTTCGCTCAATCCCTGCGGATTCCGAAGTTTCGCCGACGTCGCCGGACCGCCGTCGCCGGTGAATCCGGCTCCATTGCCGCCGGCGACCAGTTGCAAGGTGCCGTTGGCCAGCAGCCGCAGCACGCGATTGTTGCTCGAATCGGAAAACAGAATGGTGCCGCCCGGTTCCACCGTGATTCCGCCCGGCGCGGAGAGCCGTTCACTGGTCGCCGGACCGGTTCCGCTGGTGTCGTTTCCTCCGCCTGCCACGGTTTTGATATTTCCGCCGGAAACCTCGCGGATCCGTTCGTTTCCGGTATCGGCGATCCATAGATTGCCGCTGGAATCGATGGCTACGTCGCCGGGCGCGTTCAGGGAGGCCGAAGTGGCCGCGCCGCCGTCGCCCGCAAACGTCGCGACATTATTTCCCACCGCGGTATTGATGGTCCCCGCGACGCCCGCCGTCTGTGGCGGAGTGAGGCATCCTGTTTGCCCGGCACAAACCTGCCGGATCACGTCGTTGCCGGTGTCGGCGATATAAAAATTGCCGGAGCTGTCCATCGCCAGCCCGTGCGGCGCGTTGATCGACGCCGCCGTCGCCGCGCCGGCATCTCCCTGAAACTCGGCCACTCCGTTGCCGGCGATCAGCGTGGTGGATCCGTTGGCCAGATTCACCGCGCGCACGCGATTCGCCGTGGTATCCGAAAAATAAATCGTGCTGCCGTTGAGAATGATCCCGCGCGGCGTGGTGGTCGATAATCCGTTGCCGGCGATGGTATTGATCACCCCATTAGAGGCATAAACTTCGCGGATGCGATTATTAGTCCCATCGGCGATGTACAGATTATTCTGCAAATCCATGAAAATCGCCCGCGGCGCCAGGCTCGCGCCGGTGGCGATGCCCTGGTCGCCCGCGCCGCCGCCGAGGCCGCTGCCCGCGTAGTTGGTGATAATGCCCGCGGGATTGACGCGCCGCACGCGATTATTATTTTGATCGAGGATGTAGACGTTGCCCGCCTGATCCTCGGTCAACCCGGTGGGATAATTGAGCAGCGCGTTTAGCGCGTACCCGTTATCTCCGGTTTTGCCGACCGCGTAATCGCCCGCGAACTGGTTGATGATCCCGCCGCTGACCACGCGCACCGTGTCGTTGCCGGAATCGGAAATGTACACATTGCCGTGCGCATCGGCCAGGACCCCCGCCGGCTGATTCAGCGGAGCCTGATTCGCCGGACCTTTATCGCCGCCGGTGGCTGCCGAGCCAACACCGGCAAACGTCGAAATAATCCCCGCCGGATTCACCATGCGGATCACGGAATGCGACGTGTCGGCGATGTACATGTTGCCGGAGGGATCAAGCGAGACGGCCAGCGGAAATTGCAGCCCCGCGCTGGTGGCCGGGCCATTGTCGCCGGTGTAGGTGGAAACCGCGCTGCCCGCCACCGTGGTGATGATCCCGTCCGGCGAAACCATGCGGATACGGTTGTTGGTCGAATCGGCGATGTACACGTTCCCGCTGGAATCCACCGCCAGTCCCGCCGGATTGTTCAGCGCCGCCTGCGTCGCCGGACCGCCGTCGCCGCTGAAACCGATGGCACCGGAACCGGCAAAGGCGCTGGCGATTCCGTTGCTCCCGATCTTGATCACCTGGTTGATGCCCTGCACCGAAATGTACATGTCGCCGCTGGTATCGAGGGCGATGCCGATCGGATTATTCAACGTCGCCGCCAGCGCGGGAATGTTATTCGGCGCGCCTCCGAGCAGCGTCTGAATCACCGATTGCGACTCCGCGCAACCCGTCACCAGCATCGCCAGCGTCGCCAAAGGGATAAGTCTGCCAGTCATATGGAATGAACTTCCCCGCATCAGAACGAGAAGCCCAGGGCCGCCGACACCTCATTTTTGGTCGAGGCCGCTCCGAGGACTTGAAAAGCGTCGCTGTTCCAGCGGACATAGCGCAGCTCCGGCGTCACCTTGAACCCGAACTGATCGAAGAAGCGCCAGCCGACCCCCACCAGAGCGCCCACCTGGTTGCGATGGGTGGGAACCGTCGGAATCTCGTTGTAGCCGGTGGTCCCATCCGGATAAAAAATGTCGGTGCCGGTACGCACCCGGCCGACGTGCCGGTATTCCGGTCCAACCAGCCAATAGGCGTGCGACAGCAGCCCCTTGGAGCGAATCCCCTGGTAGCGCGCAATCAGCGGCAGGTCCCAGTAGTTGGCTTTGTTGCTCTGAACGTACATGGTCACCGGGCGATCGTCGGTGCTCGAATTCGGACTCGGCAATCCGGTGCGAACGTTGGTGGTCAAAGTGTAGGTCGCGTGGGTCAGATAAAACTCCACTCCGGCCGATAGCCGCCGCGTGATCACATACTCGAAGGACCCGGCCAGCGCGCCTTTCTGCGCACTGGAGCTCCCCTGGTAGGTGTAATCCGCAACGGGATTGGTGGACTCCGACTGCCGCGCGCTGGTGTCGAACTGGCGCAGCGGAAAATAGACGATGCGAAATCCGTAGAAAAACCGCCGCTCGGACGCCACATTGGTGGCCGTCGATGCCGGTGCGGTGGTCTGTCCGCCCGGCGGCGGATTTTGCGTCGCGGAAGAGGAGGACGGCGGATTCTGTCCCGCCGGCGGCGTTTGCGAATCCTGCGCGAAAACCAGCGCGGCGCCGCCGAAAACCCCGCCGTACAGAACAATCGTGAAAACTCTCAAGCGTGCCATGGATGTTCCAATCGAAAAGATCCGCGTTTTCAAAACTGCAACCGCACAAACAGCTCCATCGAGCGCGGACCTCCAGGCTGATAAAGTGTGTTGACGCCGCCCACCCCCGAGTTGAGCATCTGCGTCACGATTCCGAACTCGGGACTCGCCAGGTTCGCGCCGAGCTCCGGAGTGGGATTCGCAAAATTCGGATGATTGAAAGCGTTAAACGCATTCAACCCCAGGTTCAACCGTACCGACTCCGTGATCGGGATCACCCGCCGCAGCGACAGATCGGCCTGATAGGCTCCGAACCCGCGCAGCGTGTTGCGTCCCAGATTGCCCTGCGCATAACCGGTCGGAATCACGAAGGCGTTGGGGTTCAGCTGCGTTCCGCCCGGAACATTGGCGTTGGAAACCCAGATCGGATCACCGTTCAAGCTGGGCCGAACCAGCGCGAACAGTCCCGTGTTGGATCCCGTGTTGGTGCAGGTGGTCGTGGTGGTGCCGCTCGAGGTGGTGGTGGTGGTCGCGGTTCCGGTGCTGGTGCAGGTGCTGACGCCCTCCACGTCGAAGGGCAGTCCGGTGCGCACCAGAACATTGAAATCGACGAACCAGTTATTGAGGATCGGCCGCAGCAGCGCCGCTTTCGGCGCGGGAAGCTCATAGGTGCCGGCCGCCGTAAAATAATGGCGGATGTCGTAATCGGAATCGCCGCGCTGCCCGCCGGTGTACAGCGTGGCGAACCCTCCGCCGCCGCCGAAATCGCTCGACGCCGTGTCGATCGAGTGCGACCAGGTATAGCTCAACTGCATCTGCAGGCGCGAGCTCAGCCGCTTCCGGAACTGGACCTGCAGCGCGTCATAATCCGATGCCGCGCCGTTGGTGGTGAGAATCGACAGATCGTAAGCGGAGGTGTAAGCCGGCGATGTTTCCGAGCGCGCCAGGCTGCGCCCGGCATTGCCCACCAGCGAAATCGACAGCGTGTTGCCGGTGCCGAAATTCTTTTCCCAGGTCCCGTTCCATTCATACACGCGCGGCGCCACCAACCCCAGATCCGCCGCGTCGATCACGCCGTAGGGACGGAAGGGCGGCATCGGCGGCGGCGCCAGCAGCGTGGCGTTCAGCGGGAACAGCGGCTCGGAGATGGTGCGGACATCGGTAAACGGCGCGCCATCGAACGCGCCCGCCGTGGTGCCGTAGCCGACGTCGTAAAAGATGCCGATGCCCGCGCGCAGCATCATCTCGTGCCCCGGCTTTTCGCTCATGTTGTAAGCCACGCCGAAGCGCGGCGCCAGGTTGAACCATTTGGTGGGATAGAGCGGCGTATTCTGCGTCACGCCCGCCACCAGGTCCGGCGACAGCGCGAAGGGCTGCTGCCCGTAGCGCGCGTAGGGCGCCGGATTCACGTCCCAGCGGACGCCGTAAGTGATGGTGGTCCACTTGGTGATGCGCCAGGTGTCCTGGCCGTACATCGAATAATTGATGTAGGTGGGATACACCTCGCCCAGCGCGGAGGTCACCTGCGCGTTCAGCGCCTCGCCGGTGAGCAACGAATATTGCGGCGTCAGATCCGTGGTCTCCAGCCCGTTGAAGGAAACGCTTTGCTGGTACGCGTTCAGGTAATTGGTGTTGCGGATCTGCCGCGCGTCCACGCCGATCTTGATCTGGTGCGCCAGGTAGGTTTTGGTCGCGCTGTCCACCACGTTGATCTGCGCCTGCTTGTTGCGCGTCTGGCCGCCGTAGGAATAATTGCCCACGCCGATAATATTCAGGTTGAAAATTCCATTGGCCGGCGTGATCCCCGGCGGAAATACTTCGCCGGCGGTCAACGGAACCGCTCCGCCGAGCGTGTCCGGCACCGTCTGCGTGTGGCTGGTCAGAATCGAATAATTAAGCCGCAGATCGTTCAGAAATTCGTCCGGCAGCGTACTGGTGAACCCGAACGTCGCCGTATCGGAGTGCAGCGCCTGGCTGGTTAACTGCGCGTCGGCGGTCTGCCGCTCCGACGTGGTCGGGGTTACGCTGAAGCGCGCGAACATGGTCGCGTGCGGGCTGATGATCTGATCGATGCGCCCGCTCGCGGTGGTGGTTTTCACCGGATTCGCCACCTGCCCGTAGAAGGCCGCCGATCCTTGCGTCAGTTCCGGACCGTTCGGCAGCGGAAAGGCGCCCAAAAACGGCGCCAGCGCGGCCGGCGCCGCCGCGCGCGTGGACAGGTCGGGAACAATGCCCAGCAGCGTCGAAGGCGCGGTCAGGTTCAACTGTTCGAAGGACACAAAAAACAGCGTGCGGTTTTTCAGAATCGGCCCGCCGAACACCCCGCCCGGACGGCTTTCATGCTCGTCGAATTTGGTAAATCCCTCGGCGTTGGCGAACCAGTTGTTGGCGTCGAACTGGTCGCTGCGCAGGTAATCGTAAAGCGTCCCGTGATACTGATTGGTGCCGCCGCGGCTGGTCATCACCACCTGCGCGCCCGGCGTGCGTCCGAATTCGGGAGCGATCGACATGGTCTGCACCCGCACTTCCTGCACCGTATCGATCACCACCAGGCTGGTGGGTCCGCCCACGCCGCCCGCCACCGCGGCGCCTCCGCCGCCGCCGAATCCGCCGCGTCCGCCGCCTCCGCCGAATCCGCCCACGCCGCCCGCCGCGACACCCGGCTGATTCACGCTGACTCCGTCGAGCGTGAAGTAATTCATGTTCGACCGCAGCCCGTTGGCGTTGAACCCGCCCGCATCGCTCGAACTGCCCTGCGCCGAAGTCATGCCCGGCGCCAGCGTAATCAGCGACTCCACGTTTCGCCCGTTAATCGGAATATCCTGGATAAAGGTTTGCGGAATGGTGGTGCCCGAAGTCGGATCGGCGCTCAGCGTGTCCATGTTTTCCACCACGTCGATGCGCGTGCCGGCGGCCGCGGCCACCTGCAGCTGAACCCGCAATTCCTGCCGCGCGCGCACCGCCAGCGTCATGTTTTCGACGCGGTAATTATTGAAGCCCTGCCGCTCGATTTCGATGGTGTAATCGCTGGGCATCAGGTCGTCGAATTCCGCGCGCCCGGAGTCGTTGGTATCGGACTGATGAATCACCCCGCGATGGCTGTCCACCACTACCACGCGAGCCCCCGGCACCGCCGCCGACGTGGGATCCACCACAATCACGCTCAGCGTCGCGGTATCCTGCCCGTACACCGCGGCGATCGGCAACAGGCAAATCAGAAAAAGGGGAAATCTCAGAACGCGTCCTACTGCTCTCATTGACCGGTGACCCTCAAAGCACGCGCGGCCGACTCCGGGATACCGGCCCGCATGACTCGTTTGTGTCTTTTTCCTTCGACGCCGCGAGCCGCCTCGGGGTTGCCTTTCTATGTAGATTTGTTTCGAATCTCATATCTTAGCTCAATCGCGCCCCGCCGCGGATTTGTCTCCGAAACGCCACACTGTATCCCGCTGGTCACGTGCGCAACCGAATAACTCTTGAAGCAACGCCTCGTGTCGTCGCACTAAAGCACCTCGCCAACCGTTCTCTAGCTGCTGGGAGCTACACCAATTTTGTTTTCGCGGACCGGAGCAGTGGCATAAGCCGCCCGGCTTGTGCTGCTCGCGGCCGGTGAAGCGACAGGCGTCGAGCGCAAGCCTGACGGCTTACGCCACTCGGTCTGACGTCCTGTCTCTGAAATCTGCAAATCCGCTTTATCCCCATTCCGGCAACTCGGTATGATCCGCCAGATCCCGCCCTACCGCCAGGTCCGCGATCCAGCCGATCTTCAATAAATTCATCACCTGATTCCGCAGCCACAGCGACGTTCTGGATTCCGGCGCAAAAAATCCCGCAAACCGCAGCGCCGATTTCTGTTTCCTTTCGACCAGTGGCAGAAATCGCTGGCGGTAGCGCGCCAACGCACTGGCGTAATCCGGGGCCGCGCGCCGCAGCTCCCACGCGAGAAGATACGCGCCGGCCATCGCCAGCGACGAACCCTCCCCCGCCAGCAACGATACGCACGACGCCGCATCGCCCAGCAAGGTCACGCGTCGGCGCGTCCAGCCGTCCATGCGGATCTGGCTGACGCGATCGAAATACAACTCCTGCGCCGCATCGAGCGCCTGTAAAATCGCTGGCCCTTCCCAGCCGCAATTTCCGAATTCTCTCCGCAACACCTCCTTTTGCGAGCCCGCGTCGCGCGGCAGCCGCGGATCGGCATCCGCCCAGGTGAGCAGAAACATGGTCCGGTCGCCGCCCATCGCGACTCGTGAAATCTGGCGGCCCACTTCGGTGTGCATCACGTAGGCCAGCTCATCCCGCGGCCGGTATCGCGCTGCTTCAAACGCCGCGGCCTTGACGCCCAGATATTTTTCGAAATTCGCCTCCGCGCCAAACACCAGCTCTCGAACGCGCGAGTGCAGCCCGTCGGCTCCGGCGACCAGATCGAAATCGCCGGCCCGTCCGCTTTCGAACGTCACCCGGACGCCCGCCTGGCCCTCTTCTATCGCGGCCACGCTGTCCCCGAAAATCGTTTCGACGCTGCCTTCGATGTGGCGGAAGATGGCCGCGGCCAGGTCGCCGCGCGGAAGACTCACGTAGCGCCCCCGGGTCATGCGGACAAACGCGCTCACCGGAAAACCCGCGATCCGTTTTCCCTCGCCGTTCACCACGCGCACATCCTGCGCCACGAACCCGGTCCTGTGGAGTTCCGGGATCAAGCCCATCCGGCCGGCGATTTCAAACCCCGCGCCCCAGAAGTCGATAATGTATCCTCCACTGCGCAGGCGCGGCGCTTTCTCGACGAGCACCGGCGTAAATCCGGCGCGCGCCAGCCAATAAGCCAGCGTCGGTCCGGCGATGCCCGCTCCCGAGATGAGAATCTTCATCCACCCGCCCGAGAACTATAGTGTCTGAAATTCGCGTTGATCGTGAAGGATGAGAGCCCCCGCCATGACTGGCGGGGCTCGAGTGCGCGTTATAGCGCCGCGAATCAACGCGGATCTCAGGCACTACCCGAGAACTAGTGATAGCATTTCTTTTATGAAACTTCGCGCTGCCTTGGCCGCACTCCTCGTGTTGCCGCTCTTCGGCCAACAAAAAATGGACGAGGAATACACTCGTCTCATCAAGCAATATTTGCAAGACCCGCGCATCACCACCGAACTGGTGGATCACATGCCCGCGTCCGCGACCGTCCCGTCGCCGCTGAAATTCTTCGGCCGCATCCCCGGCACGCCCGGCGAGCTGACCTACGCCGCCGACATCGAGCGCTACTACAAAGCCCTCGCCGCTGCTTCGCCCCGCGTCAAATTCTACGTCATCGGCAAGAGCGAAGAAGGCCGCGATGAGGTGCTGATCGCCATCGCCGATGAGGAGACGATCCGCAATCTCGATCGTTACCGCGACATGCTCGGCGCGCTGACCGATCCGCGCAAAACCAGCGAAGCCGAGGCCCAGCGCCTGCTGCACACCGCCAAACCCATTTACTACATCAACAGCGGTATCCATTCGCCCGAAACCGGTGGACCGGAAATGCTGATCGAGCTGGCCTATCGCCTGGCCATCGAAGAAACGCCGTTCATCCAGGAGATTCGCAACAACGTGATCACGCTGATCACGCCGGTGATCGAAGTCGACGGGCGTGAAAAAGAGGTGGACACGTATTACTACGGCAAAAAAACCGGCAAACAGCGCCCGCCGCTGATGTACTGGGGCAAATACGTCCAGCACGACAACAATCGCGACGGCATGGGCCAGCTTTTGAACCTCACCCAGAACATCACCAAAGAAGTGCTCGAATGGCACCCCACCGTTTTCCACGATCTGCACGAAGCCCAGTCGTATTTATATGTCTCCACCGGCACCGGCCCCTACAATCCCGCGCTCGATCCGATTCAGGTGGATGAATGGTGGATGCTGGCCGAAACGGAAATCATGGAAATGGCCCGGCGCGGCGTCCCCGGCGTCTGGACCTACGGCTACTACGACGGCTGGGTGCCGAATTACCTGTTCTGGATCGCGCTGACGCACAATTCCTTCGGCCGTTTCTATGAAGTGCAAAGCTACGGACCGGACATCAACCCGAACCTGCGCCTTTCGCCGACGCAGACCAGCCGCGAATGGTATCGCCCCAATCCGCCGCTGCCCTCCATCAAATGGGGACCGCGCAACAATACCAACATTCAGGAATCCGCGATGCTCTTCGCGCTGCATAAAGTAGCCACGGAGAAGCAGCTTTATCTCGAAAATTATTGGGATATCAACAAGCGCTCGGTGGACAAAGGCAAAG
>Ga0335073_10001854_pt1 | contig 28646 bp, 30 predicted proteins | sample Lox_Sample_22_FD_207093 | JGI IMG/M metagenome (GOLD analysis project Ga0335073, IMG submission 207093) | Soil microbial communities from Loxahatchee National Wildlife Refuge, Florida, United States - Lox_Sample_2.2 | ecosystem: Environmental > Terrestrial > Soil > Wetlands | place: USA... | reverse complement strand
AAAAAACCGCATAAAATGCGGCCCAGACACTTCTTTTCCACAGGAAACGTGGTATAAGATGGCCTTCATCGCAGGAAATCCCATATCACAACCAGAGGAGGTTTCATGGCATCAGGCTTGACCAAGACCCAACTCGTGCGCCATCTCGCCGAGAAGATCGAGACCAACAATAAAACCGCGGCGGCATTTCTTGAGCACCTCGTCGATACCGCCATCAAAGAAACCAAGAAAAACGGCATCTTCGTCGTTCCCGGCCTCGGCCGTCTGAAGAAGGTTCACCGCAAGGCCCGCATGGGGCGCAATCCGCAGACCGGCGAACCGATCCAGATCAAAGCCAAGACCACGGCCAAGTTCTACCTGGCCAAGGCCGCCAAGGACGCGATCGCACCGAAGAAGTAGTTAAGCAAATCGCGGGCGAGGCGCCCGCGCCACACGGCTACAAAAAAGGCCGGCTGAAAAGCCGGCCTTTGTGCTTGCGATTGTATTCAAACTCCCACGGGGCGAGACCCCTTCAACTTCGCTCAGGGCAGGTCAGCGCCCACACAGTCAAAATTAGCCGCCCGGCCCGTCATTCGCCATGTATTGCTCGAGAGAATCCAGTTCCTGGCTTAAGTCGCCGATGCGCCACTCGAGCAGATTACGGATGGAGAGCATGCCGAGCAGCTTGCCGTCGCCATCCACCACGGGCAGGTGCCGGAAATGCCGCTCAACCATGGTGGCCAATGCTTCGCCCGGCCCGGTCTCCAATGTCGCCAACTCGACCGGAGTGGTCATCAGGTCGCGCACTGGCGTGGTTTCTGGATCGTGCCCACTCAAGACCAACTTGCGCAGCACGTCGCGCTCGGTAAAAATTCCCGCTACGCGGTGGTCGCCATCAATCACGCCCACGGCACCGACCCGCCGCTCCAACATCATCCGGATCGCTTCGGCGGCCGTGGCGGTGAGCGGCACGGCCGATGCTTGCAAATCGCAAAGCTCTACGAGACTCATGGCTACCCCCTCACATCAATAAGATCCAGAGACGACAGGTTCGAATGGACAAAGATCCTCTGGCGCGTTCGTTCAAGAGATTGGGGCATTATGCCCGTCCCTGCGTCCCTGTCAAGGGAATACATCACAGTCGCCTCCGCTGACCGGGATGTACTGTGCCTCCACTACTGCTTGAACACCTTGCCGTCTTTCATAACGAACTGCACGGATCCGAGCACTTTAATGTCTTTTAGCGGGTCCCCATTGACAGCAATCACATCGGCAAAAGCTCCGGGGGCGATCACTCCGATTTGCCCCTGCATATCGAGCATCTGGGAGGCGCGGTAAGTGGCGCTTTGAATGGCGTCCATGGGAGACATGCCCAGGTCGACCATTCGGGGAAATTCCTGAGCAATGGGTTCGGTCCACGGAATGCCGCCCATGTCGGTGCCGAAGACAATTTTGACGCCCGCCTTCAGCGCTCTTTGAAAGGATGGCCCATGCACCTCAGCCCGTTTGCGATCAAGTTGACCTTGCGGCGTGTCGGCTGGATACCAGGCATAGTAATAGGCACTCAGCGTGGGGCAATACCACGTGCCTTGCTTCAGCATCTGCGCGATGGCGGCATCATCCAGGTCGAGGCCGTGTTCGATGGAGTCGCAGCCGCCGTCGAGGGCACGGTGCAGACCGATTCCGTTGTAGGCATGGCAGGCAACTTTCTTTCCCCAACCATGGGTTTCATCCACTATAGCCTTCAGCTCTTCAACCGTGAGGGTTGGCTGGGAAACCAATTCGCCATTTTTTCCAATCCAGGAGCGATGGGTCATATAGACCTTGATCCAGTCTGCGCCATGGCTGAGCTGCTCCCTGGCGGCCTTGCGCGCCTCCACCGGTCCGTCGATGAGTTGTGCGCCCTTGGGCATGTCGAGCTCCGGCGCGTAGCCTTCCAGCGCATAACCTCCAGTAGTGGAAATTGCCCGCGTAACCACGAACAGGCGCGGTCCGGGAATATAGCCAGCCTCGATGGCTTCTTTGACGCCGACATCACCGTAGCCCGCACCTTCGGTTTCCAGGTCGCGAAGCGTGGTGAATCCCTGCTCCAGCGCTCGCCTCGCCGAAACCCCGGCGCGGATCGCCCGCAGCGCCAGCGGTGGCCAAAGAATGTTGGCGTCGTATCCGCCCTGGGCTGGATCTTCCCCTTGCAAGAAAATATGGGTATGAGAATCGATCAGGCCGGGCAAAACCGTGGCCTGCGAGAGATCGATGACCGTTGCACCAGAGGGGATCTTCGCGCTGGCGGCGTCAGAGACGCTCTCCACGCGGTTGCCGCGAATGATGATTACCTGATTCTGCCGCGGCTGGCTCGACTTGCCATCGATCAAAACGCCCGCCCGGATCGCGGTTACCGGCTGTGGCGAAGGAGTCTGTGCGAAACCGATGACAGGTAAAAGCAAGAGGAAGGCTGATCGCAGAATGGAACGCATGTCCACCTCTCGTGGGGTTCGGGTGGGCATCATACATCAAGGTGGGAACAAACTGAGAACGGAGAACCAAGATCCGAGAACTGACGATCTATCCTTCCAAGCCCGAAAGCCCGCGCCGTGGGCTAAGAACGGCCAGCTCTCAGATTTCAGTTCTCTGTTCTCAGTGGCGGGTCAGTCTTGGAGAACTGCATCCGCTTCAATCTCCACCAGCATGTCCGGCGAAACCAACGCGTTTACCTGCACCATGGAGCTGGCCGGCCGGATCTCGCGAAAAAACTCTCCGTGCGCTCGGCCGATTTTCTCCCACTCTGCGATGTTGATGACAAAGACTCGCGTGCGCACCACGTCCTTCATGGTGGCACCGGCTTTCAGCAAGGCAGATTCGATGTTCTTGAGCGCCTGCACTGTTTGCGCGTAAACGTCGCCCACACTCACAATTTTGCCGTCCGGGCCCGTCGCCGTGGTCCCGGCAACGTGAATATAAGGGCCTATTTTGACCGCGCGGGAGTAACCGACGATGGGCTCCCACGGTGTTCCGCTGGAGATGTTTTCGCGCTTCATGTTGATAGCCTCTTTTGCCGATATTGTAACCAAAGGGCGAATCCTGAAATTTAGCAGCCGACTTTGCAGTGTGCCAACAAAATGCCGGTGAAACGGCGGGCGCGATTTCATCGTCTAACTAAGTAGCACGATCGTGGGATGGCTGGCGCACAGAAGTCACTTGCCTTCGCCCTCAAGGTGAGGTAAGTAATTGCGACAACACGGGCGAATCCCGCGATGATGGCGGGTTGGCCGGAGGCGAGCCCCAAGATGATTTCGGAGTCCCATCCGCTGCAGCAGCTCTTTCTGGAGCTTGTGGGCCGAAGCTATGCCGAGGAAATCGGCATTCGCGATCCTCAGATCGTGGCTTATGTTGCTCATCTGCTGGCCGAGTTCTGCGACGCAGAACAGTTATTCAAGATCCACAATGCAGAGGGACAACCACTAGCGGATGTCGGAGAAATGCTGGTCGAGTCTAATCCGGTGTTCGGGCCGGCCCCATCGTTCGACCGCGAACGTCAGGTGCGCAAACACATCGGCGACTACGCGCTGTTCTTCACTGGCATGTTCCCGGAAAGCATCAATCACTTTCGCCTTCGCCGGCAACGGCTGGAGAATTTTGTAGATTGGATGAAGGCCGGCAAAGAGAGCTACTACATCGTCTCCAAGTTTGAATATTTCGAATACGCCAGGGTTGCGCCGTTGTTTGCCAGCCTGGCCAACCACTTCGAGCAGTGCGTTTACGGCCTGAACCGGGTAAAAAATGATCTGCAGGAGATGCAGCATCCGATCATCCGCCGGGCAAATGATTTGCTGATGTAAAACCGGCCGATGCCCTATCCTGGCCGAGAAACCCTCCTTCGGTAAAAGCTCAATACCGCGTCGCCCTGCACTAATTTACGGTAACGAAAAAGAGGCCAGAAATCCTCCCCGGGATCGTACTTCTTTTCGTGCTCGGCAACGACAACTCCCTTGGGTTTTACCAATTGTGACTGGGCGAGCGCGCCGAGCGTTTTGCCGTAAGCATCTTGCATTCGATAAGGCGGATCGAGAAACACGAAATCAGCCCAAACGCCCTTTCCCTGAAGCTGCTGCAACGCGCGCGGAACATCGTCCTTCAACACTTCGAACCCGGTCTCGATCCCCAACGACGCACAATTGTCCCGGATCAATCGCGCCGCCGCCGGCGTCGATTCGACGAAATGGACGCTCGCAGCGCCCCGGCTCAGAGCTTCGATGCCGACGGCGCCGGTGCCGGCATAGAGATCAAGCCAGACGGTCGCCTCCAGTGCTGCCGGGTTTCCAGCGGTAAGCACGTTGAACAAGGTCTCGCGCAAGCGGTCCGCCGTAGGGCGCACATCCATTCCGCGCATCGAGCGCAACAAACGGCTGCGATATTTTCCAGCAATCACTCGCACTGGCGGCCTTCTTTCGCAGCTAAAAAGCGGTCCTGATGATGGGCAGTCGGGCTTCCTTCCCCACCGGGTCGTCTAAATATATAGAATGGCCATAGCAGGCGGGGGCGAATGAGAAGCTGGTCGACATTGGCGGGGCGGATCTTCGGGGTCGAGGTTCGCATTCATTTGTCCTTCTTCGTGCTGCCTCTGTTCGTCTGGTATACGGAGTACAAGGCTCACCAGGGCGCGACCAACGGCAGCCGGGACGTGGCTTTAGTCGCGCTCATTTTCGCTTGCGTCGCTGTTCATGAACTCGGCCACGCGCTGGTAGCCTGGCGCGAAGGGATTCGTTCAAAGTCCGTTATTCTCCTGCCCATCGGCGGCATTGCGCAGTACGACGAAACGCTTCCCGCGCCGGATTCACTGTGGAAGCGCGAAATCCGCATTGCACTGGCCGGACCACTGACCAGTCTTTTATTCGGCTTGCTCTGCGCTGGCGTCATTTACCCGATTGCGCCCACGGCGCAACTCGGCACCTGGCCTTTTGTTCAGCCAGCAAACTTATTGCGGAGCCTGGTCTGGATCAACATCTATTTGGCGGCTTTCAACCTTCTACCCGCTTATCCCCTGGATGGCGGCCGCGTGTTGCGCGCTTTGTTCAGCCGGCACATGGACTCGATGCAGGCCACGCGCCTGGCCGTCTCAATCGGCCAGGGCTTTGCCACTCTGTTGATTCTTGCCGGCATGTTCTGGAACTTGTGGTTCGTCCTGCTGGGGCTGTTCCTTTTCCTGGCGGCGCAAATGGAAGAACGGTCGGTGGTGTTTCGGACGGTGCTGGAGACGGTCCGGTTGGAAGATATCATGCTGACCGACTTCGCCACTCTTTCCCCGGCAGATACGCTGGAAGACGCGCTGGAAAAGGCGGTCCATTCACTGCAGGATGATTTCCCCGTGATTCGCGGCGGAGACATGGTCGGCGTGATTTCGCGACAACGAATCCTGGATGCTTTGCGGGCTGAGGGCAACGGCTACGTGCAAGCCGTAATGAACAAGATTTTCGAAGTGGCCCAGAAGAAGGAATCTCTGGCTTCGGCTTTCCGCAAACTGACTGCGCGTAATCTCAGCATTATTCCAGTGGTGGAAGACCAGCGCCTGGTGGGGATTGTGACCTTGCAGAATCTGATGCACTCGATGGCGCTGCTGGCGGAGAGCCGAAAACTGCGGCAGCAAACTTCCAACGCGAACAGCTTCTGATCTGTTCGACCTCTGATCAGCGGAACTTGAAAACGATCCCCACCGTAGGCTCAGCCATGTGGCCGTAGGCTCCCGTAAACAGATTGGCCACATTGAAATCTGGTGCTTTATAGAAGATCCCCCGGTATAGCAGGCGCAGCGCAAACCTGCCATGGAGCTGGTAGTCTGCGCCAATCCCGTAGACAGGCGCCGGCTTGGTCTGGTTCCCGGCGGGTAGGGAAGCCGAGGCTCCATCGATGACCGTGACCTTGGGCACAAAAACCAGCGCCGACATTCCGCCCAGGGCAAAACATTCCAGTTTCTTCCTGCGAATAAAACTGTAGACGAGTTCCCCGCCGAATTCCGAAACCGGCCCCTGCAGGCGGTAAGTATCGGGCGATACAAAGTAAATCTGGGATTCTTTTGTTCGTCCGAAGACGGCGGCGATGGAGAGCCGGTCGGTGAGCCGCATCCTGCCTAGAGCCACGGCCACCCCGGAGTTGGTGGGCGTCAGCGTGGTCCCATTCCCGCTGGATTCCTTGTTGAGCAGCGGGCCAACCGTCGCGGAAATGTCGTATCGATGGTCCTGCCCCCACGCCATGCCGGTGAGCAAAAGAAGCGGGAAAATCAGATGCCAGACTTTCTTTACCATCCGGTGTCCTCGATCTGCTGCACGGACGAATCAATCATAGACAATTCCTAGAACAGTCGGACCGCCTTCGCTTGCTCGACCGCCGGTACGCGCCTGAGTTCTGTCAAAACATGATCGGGGACGCGGCCGTCGATGTGCACTACGGCAATCGCATCTTGTGCCGTGGTCTTGCGATCCCCACCCACACGCCGGCCCAGAGAAAAATCCGCAATGTTGATTTTATGCTTGCCCAAAATCGTTCCGACTTTGCCAATCACACCGGGCACGTCACGGTTGCGCATATAGATCAAATTGCGTTCCAGGGGCGCTTCCACATCAATGCCATCCACATGCAGGAGCCGTGGAGTTTCCTTGCGCAGGACTGCGCCTTTCACCAGATGCTCTTCCGCCGCCGTTTTCAGAAAAATTGAAAGCACGCTCCCCGCGCCACCGCTCGAGCTTTCGGTCTTTCGATTTTCGCGAACGCGTAACCCGCGTGACGAGGCAATGGTTTCCGCGTTCACCAGGTTGGCTTTTTCTTCCAGCGCTTCGTTGAGAATTCCCTTGATGGCAGCGTTCCGGATCAACTCCGTCTTGCCGGCGGCAATGTGCCCGCTATAACGCAGAGAAATCTCTTCCAGCGTGCCGTCGCTTACCTGCGCCAGGAAAGATCCGAGTCGTTCAGCCAGAACGATATACGGCTGCAGTTCCACATATTCGTCATGCGAGACAGAAGGCACGTTCACCGCATTCTGAATCACTCCATCCTTGAGATACTCCTTCACCTGCAACGCGATCTGGTAACCGACGGCCTCCTGGGCCTCGAAGGTTGAACCGCCGATGTGCGGCGTAAGCACCACGTTTTCCATGGAGGTCAAAGGCGAGTTCTTCAATGGCTCTTCCATAAACACATCGAGCGCCGCGCCTCCCACCTGCCCCTGTTTCAGGGCGTGCACCAGATCGGCCTGGTTCACCAGCTCGCCGCGAGCGCAATTTACCAGGCGCGCGCCCTTCTTCATCTTCTTCAGGGATTCCGCGTTGATCATGCCCTCGGTCTGACGCGTGAGACCAACGTGCAGAGTCAAGTAATCGGCGTCGGCGTAAACCTCGTCCAGACTGGCCATGCGGATGCCCTGCTCTTTTGCTACCGTAGTGGAAACAAACGGATCATGGGCAATCACTTCCATGCCAAAGACCTTGGCGCGCCGCGCCACTTCCATGCCAATTCGTCCCAGCCCGACGATGCCGATTGTCTTACCCCGCAATTCCGTGCCTTGAAGAGATTTTTTTTCCCATTTTCCCGCGTGCATGAGCGCATCGGCCCGGCAAAGCTGACGGGCGAGAGCCAGCATCATACCCAGCGTTTGTTCGGCGACCGCGACAGCGTTTGCGCCGGGCGTGTTCATCACCGCAATTCCCTGGCGCGTGGCGGCTTCAAGATCGATGTTGTCTACGCCTACGCCGGCGCGACCGATCACGCGCAATTTAGCGGCGTGCGAGAGAAGTTGTGCATTGACGTCCACGGCCGAGCGCACGATCAACGCATCTGCGGTTGCCAGGTGCGACGCCAGTTTGCCCTCCACCTGGTCCGGCGTCACCACGGTCCAACGCGGTTCGCGCAGCAAATCGATTGCGGAAGACGAGATTTTCTCCGCCACCACCACTTTCATGGTCTCAGTATGCCCTCATGTGGATGCTGGTACCGTGCTGCCGAGATGACCGCGGCATTCTGGATCTTCAAGCATTGACTCCTGGCCGCCTTTCCGCCAGGTCTCGCGCGTAGACTTCCTGCGCCGCGCGCGTCGCGGCCCCGTAGGAAACGGACTTGCCCGATACGACGGAAAGCACTTGTTCGAGCGCTCCGAGAATTCCAAGCGTGTCCAGATAGTCGTAATAGCCGAGATGGGCGACGCGGAACAGCTTGCCTTTCATCTCTCCCTGGCCATTGGCGACGACCGCGCCAAATTCATCGCGGAACTCTTTCACGATTGCGCCGGAATCGAGTCCTGCCGGTGACTGCACTGCAGTAAGCGCGGCGGCCGGGCATGAAGGCGCGAACAGTTTCAATCCCAGTGCCTCGACGCCAGCCCGCGTCATCTCTGCAGCCAGCTCCGCATTATTCACCAGAGCTTCTCGTCCAGCCACAATATCTCCATTTCCCATCTGGCGGACGTAATCAAGTGCGGCTCCGAGCGCTGCAAACAACGATGTTGCCGGAGTATAGGCAGACTCGCCCTTCGCCGCAGCCTTGCGCTCCTTGCGAAAATCAAAGTAGTAGCGCGGGGACTTGGTAGTCTCCATCCGCTTCCACGCGCGCTCGCTGATCGCGCAATACGCCAGCCCCGGAGGAATCATCAGCGCCTTCTGAGAACCGCCGATAATGATGTCGATGCCCCAGCCATCCACATCGAAATGGGTTGTACCCAGACCGGTGATCGCGTCCACCACCAGCAGAGCTTCTTCGCCTGAATCACGCACCAACTTCGCGATCCCTGGCACATCATGGCGAGCGCCGGTAGAACTCTCCGATGCCTGCACGTAGACTGCCCGCACATCCGGGGTCAACTTCGCTCGAATTTTCTCGAGGGAGAACGTCTCGCCGTAGGGCGCGCTGACAACTTCGACCACACATCCGAACGCCTTAGCCAGGTCGCGCCAGCGTTCGCCAAACTTGCCCGCGGTCAGGACGAGGACTTTGTCGCCCGGGGAAGTCAGGTTTGAAACAGCGCCTTCCATCGCCCCGGTGCCGGAACTGGAAAGCACCAGCACATCGTTGCGAGTGCCGATGAAGTCTTTCAGATCCGATAAAACGCGCTGAAAAAGAGCGCGAAAGTCGGCGGTGCGGTGGTGCGTGGCGTACGACGCCATCGCGGTTTGGGCAGCGGGAAGCAGCGGAGTAGGGCCTGGTGTAAAGAGACGATTCTTGCGCAGCATTTCGGTTTATGAGTCCTGTTTTTCAGAGATGAATCTAGTTTACCGGAAGGTCAGCCGATTCGCAGCCTTCGGGCCGGAACGCCGATGCGGGGAACGTTAGGCCGGCGGCGCCGCCGGTGCTGGCGCGGCCGCTTGTCCAGAGGCGTTGACCAGGTCCTTCAACTCCTTGCTCGGCTTGAAGAAGGGGATCTTCTTGGCCGGGACTTCTACGCGGTCGCCGGTCTTGGGGTTGCGCCCGACCCGGGGCTTGCGTTGACGTGTGCGAAAGCTGCCGAATCCGCGGATTTCGATCTTGTCACCCACCCGCAGCGAGCGCACGATGCTGTCAAAGATGGTCTCGACGATGACTTCACTATCTTTGCGCGTCAGCTCCGCTAGCCGGGAAACTTCATCAATCAGATCGGCTTTTGTCATACGCCTTTTTGCTCCATCTTGATCTCAATTTGTGGGTGACCGAGATCAAAAGCCACCCAAAGGGCCTGCATAACCTTCTCAAATTTCAGGGGTTGTACGCAAGTGGCTTTTTCAAGAGGCCGGTCTGAGAACTAAGATCTGAAAACTGAGAACTGGTTTCTGAGTCCGCCGTCAGCCTCTATTTCCAAAGATAATAAAAGCCAACCTGCTGCTCCAGCAATTTTTCGCGGCTGGGCAGCCACTCGGAGACATCGCCGAAAAGCAAATCAAGCAGCGTCTTGCGCTCTTTCTCAGGATGCACCAGCACGGGCTTGCCAGAAATTCCCACGGATTTGGCCGTATCGTCGACCGCCGCTTCGAAATCTCCAACTTGATCGATCAACTTCATGGACAGCGCCTGTTCTCCGGTCCAGACTTTTCCGTCGGCGATGGCTTTGATTTGATCGAACTTCACCCTCCTCCCATCGGCGACCGCGCGGATGAACTGATTGTGCATATTGTCGATCAGCGCCTGCAGGTAAGCCTGCTCGGCCGGCGTCATGTCGCGGGTCGGCGAGCCCGTGTCCTTGAATTCACCGGCTTTCATGGTGATGTCCTTGAGCTTGGCCCAGCGCAGCAGGTCGCCATAGTTGACCCATTGCGCGATCACGCCGATCGAGCCCACAATGCTGCCGTTATCGGCATAAATCTTGTTGGTCGCGGAAGAAACGTAATAGGCGCCGCTGGCGCCCACGCTTTCAATCGAGGCCACAATGCGTTTGTGCTTCTCGTCCCGGATGCGTTTGACCTCGCGGTAAATTTCCTCCGACGCCGCCACCCCTCCGCCGGGTGAGTTCACATGCAGAATGATGGCTTTAATGGAATCATCGTCGGCGAATTTCTTGAGCTGGGGGACGACCGTGCCCGGATCGAGAATTACGCCTTGCAACTCGACCACGCCGATTTTGTCTCCGAACGTTCCGCGTAAGGAAGCTTCATCGTTGCCCGCGTGCAGGGTCAGGTAAACCAGCGTAAACACTGCCAGCACAAAAAGAAAAAAAGCTCCGCCACCGATGATGATCCAGAGCAGGACGCGGGACCGGCCCGGACTTGGCGGAGTTGGACTTGATGGATAAAAGCTCGGCGGATTCGGGCTGGGCGAGTTAGGGCTTGGGAGGCCAGCGCTCGGTACATTTACGTCCGACATATAAGCCGATAGTTTAGCACCGCGGCAGCTACCGTGGGGGCTGGGCGGATAAGGGGTAGTGGGTCAGTTTGAATCTTTGCCCTTTCCATGACGTCATCCCGAGCGGAGCCGCTTTTCAGGCGGCGCGAGGCATTTCGCGTGGAGTGCTCAGGCAGCGCGTGCGAGATCCCTCGGCCTGCTGGTGAAAGCGCGGGCCGTCGGGATGACGCCGGGAAGATTCGAATTTAAACTGACCCATTACCGGATAAGGGGCCTGCAGCGTCGAATTACATTAAGGCGTAGACGTTCCCGTCGGTGCTTCCGAAGAAGATGACATCGTTCACGACGACCGGCGAGGAAAGGATCGCGCCCACGCTCAGCATCCTGGCCACGCCAATCACGCCATCATCGTAGAAATTGCTCGCGAATGCAGCTTCGTAGTTGGGCGTACCGTCGGGCTTGGTATAGGTGGCTCCGTTCTCATGCGAGCCATCAGTCTGAAATGTCCAGGCCACTCTCTGTGCTATCAGGTCGATGGCAATCAGTTTTCCTTCATGCGAACCAAGATAGAGCATGTTTCGAGCAAGGGCCGGCGAGGAAAACATCGGCCAGGTTTTGAAGTTCATTGAAAAAACTTGCGTGCCCGACTTCGCATCGAGTGCATAGAACATGCCGGAATCCGAAGTCGCGAAATAAACTTTTCCGTCTCTTACGGCCGGCGAACCGATCACCCAGGAACCGTTGTTATTGAACCGCCATTTTTCCTTGCCCGTGGCAGCGTCGACTGCATAGAAATTCGAGTCGCGGCAGCCAAAATAAACCGTTCCATCAGCCACGGCAGCCGAAGACTGAATGCCCACCTGGTTGTGAATGTCCTCATCTTCCCCGGTTTTAAAACGCCATTTCTCCTTGCCAGTAGCGGCATCGAGTGCATAGAAATAACTGTCCCAGCTGCCGATAAATAGCGTGCCATCGGCGATGGCGGGGGAAGCGTGGACCACATTGCCGGTTTGAAATTTCCATTTCAAATTACCCGAAGCCGCATCGAGCCCGTAAATGTTGCCGTCGCCGCTGCCGAAATAGACAACGCCGTTCCAAACCGTTGGGGAAGAAAGATAGAAGTCAAACGGATCGGGCATGGTTTCACTCGCGGGAAGCGATCCGTGAATGTGTTTGGCAGCGAACCGGCGCTCGCCGCCCATCTGAAATTTCCATTTCAATTGCCCGGTCGCAGTGTCCACGGCATAGAAGTTTCCGTCATAGCTGGCGAAATAAACAATTCCATTGGCAACCGCCGGTGAAGACGGCACGCGGGTCCCAGTCTTGAATTTCCATTTCAGCGCGCCGGTCTCGAGGTTGAGAGCGTAGAGATACCGGTCGTTACTGCCGACGTACAACGTATCGCCAACGACCGCGGGGGAAGACGTCACCGATCCGCCAGTGTGAAACTTCCATTTGACCTTGGGAGAGGAAAGGACACCCGCCGCGGCATAGACACCGCTGTGCTGCGGATTGCCGCGGAACATCGCGGCATCCTGAGCGAAGGCGGAAAGGCAAAGCCAAAACACGAGCCATATGGGTAGAAGTTTCATAGCATTGGCTTAGACGTTGCCCACACGAATTCGCCGACATGGAGGGGATGTTGTGTAGGCTAACGAAGTTGAAGGCCCGGCATTCTGGGACGAATGGCGTTATTCCGCCGGGACAATCACTTGCATCGCGGCGCGATCCACACAAACTTCGATCGGAGTCTGGCAGACGTATTCGCCATCGGCATAAGCATCAAAAGGATATTCTGTCTCAATTTTCATGCGGGAGGACTGGAAATAGTCCACATTGCGGATGCTCAGGTGGCGGCCAAAATAGATTGTTGGGAAAAGACAAAGCAGTTTGAATTTATTGATGTCCTTCACAATGCAGATGTCGAGCAGGCCATCGTCGAGCTGCGCGTTGGGCGCGATCTTCATACCTCCGCCATAGACGGGCGTGTTGGCAAAGGTCGTGACGATCGTCGGCCCGGAGTTGCGGACTAACAAAGAATTTGGGCGATCAGGATCGGGCGTCATAACCTTCATGGGGAATGCGGCAAAACGAGCCAGAGCCGGAGGCAAGGTGATCACATAGCCTCCGTGGCCGCGCAGCCAGCGGGGAAGGTTATTGGCGCGGCGGGAAATTTCGCCGTCCAGGCCAACTCCGCCGACACAGCAGAAATAATGCTGGTGTGGTGCAGTTCCAGTCCCGGCCGTTATGACACCTAAATCAATTGCACGCACATTGCCTGCGCCCGCCGCGAATTTGCGCCACGCGGCGAGGGATTCTTTCACACGGCGCAGGCCGAGAGCACGTGCGAAATCATTGCCGCTGCCGCAGGGGACAACCAGAACCGGGCGTTGCAGTTGAACCAGCTGGACGAGATGACGGTGGACCGTGCCGTCGCCGCCAAACAGCAAGATGGCATCAACCTGCTCAGACGAAGCCGGCAGTCCGATCAGCCAGCTGGCGTCTGAATTTTCTTGGAACGGTCTCAGGTCCCGTTCCGAAGATCCCAAGCCGAGGATGGCCGCAGCCCGCATTTTCGCGGGAAGAGATTAGCAGAGATTTAGCTGCGATTTGAGCCAATTGTCATCTTGAGCGAAGCAATGGTTTTCGCTTGCGAAAACCATCGCGGAGTCGAAAGATCCCTCGGGACTGGCTGCGCACGTCGGCGTTGCAGGGAATTTTCTTCTTGTAGGGATCCTTCGACTCGGCAGGAACTTCGCTTCGCGAAATCCCCGCTTCGCTCAGGATGACAGTGGTGGCTGTCCCCACGTGAATTTCCAAAGCGCACGATGTTATTTGTTGATCGTCAGAAGCCGGAGCTGTTTTCCGACCTTCAAGGAATGTTTCTGCGGACGTCCAGAGACGAGGATGTGGAGCAAAATGCGAATTTCTGTCTTCCCCACAGTCTGGTTTTCTATCTTCACGGCTCCCTGCTTTAGCTTCCGGACAGCGTCCGCGACCGATTCAGCCAAGCCGCATCTGACTAAGAGGCGATCTAGCCTCACCAGAGCCATCCCGTTTTCGTCGACAGACCCTCCAATATCGCCGATGCTAACTGCAACCTCTACGACATCCTCCGGCACCTCATCCTTCTGAAACTGCTTGGCCCAATCCTCCCCAGCTTTCGCCGCGGTCTCGGCCGAGTGAAAATCCCTCACAATGCGCGCGGCCAAATCTTTCTTTGCCTGCATGGGATGCGACTCGCGCCTCATCTTCTCAATTTCCGCGATTTGCACGTCTGTCAGCAGCTCGTAATACCGCCACATCATTTCATCGGAAATCGACATGACCTTGCCGTACATTTCGAGCGGCGGCTCGCTGATGCCAATCGCATTCCCCAGCGACTTCGACATTTTCTGCACGCCGTCGAGGCCCTCCAGAATCGGCATGGTCAGAACCACCTGCGGCTCCTGGCCTGAGTGGCGCTGCAATTCGCGTCCCATCAGCAAATTAAATTTCTGGTCGGTGCCGCCGAGTTCGACGTCAGCCTGCAAGGCGACCGAGTCATATCCTTGCGCTAGCGGATAAAGCAGCTCGTGCAAAGCAATCGGCTTTTCGTCCTGAAAGCGTTTGTGAAAATCTTCCCGCTCGAGCATTTGCGAGACCGTGACTTTGGCGGCCAGGCGAATCCAGTCGGCGGACTTCAACTTGTCAAACCATTCGCTGTTGAAACGGGTCTTCGTGGTCTTCGAGTCGAGAATTTTGTACACCTGCGCCATGTAGGTCTTGGCGTTGCGCATGATCTCTTCCGGACTGAGCGGCGGGCGCGTGACCGACCGGCCCGTGGGATCGCCGATCATGCCGGTGAAATCGCCGATCAGGAACGTCACTTCGTGGCCGAGGTCTTGAAAATGCTTTAGCTTGCGCAAAAGGACCGTGTGGCCGAGATGAAGATCTGGGGCCGTCGGGTCGAATCCCGCTTTGACGCGCAGCGGTTTGCCGGAGGCGCGCGACTTCTCGAGCTTCTCGCGCAGCTCGGATTCTTTGACGATTTCCGCCGAGCCTTTTTTGATGTAGGTTAGTTGCTCTTCAACCGGGGTGAACGTTGGCATAAGTTAACGATTATAGCGGCACGTGGTTGCGCAGGCCCGGATGTCCCGTCTGGCGGACGGACGAGAAGTCCGCCCGTGCGTGGCTCATTGCTTCAACCGGCGCCCGGCAATTTCGTAATCGCCGTTCAACACGATATTGATCGCTTCCGTATAAGCAATGTGCTCCTGCTCCAGGATCCTCGCCGCGAGCGTGTGCTCGTCGTCTCCCTCGAGCACGGGCACAGCCTTTTGCATGATGATGGGACCGTGATCGAGTTCCTCGTCAACAAAGTGGACCGTGCAACCGGAGACTTTCACTCCGTAGGCAAAAGCTTGTTCCTGTGCCTCGAGTCCGGGAAACGCAGGCAGCAGGGAAGGATGAATATTGAGAATGCGCCGTGGGAATTGCTGCACAAACCATGTCGAGAGCAGGCGCATGTAGCCGGCGAGACAGACGAGATCAACCCTATGATCTTTCAACGCGGCCACGACCTCGCGATCGTGCTCCTCGCGCGACTTGCCTTTGGAAGGGATCACCAGCGACTCGAGGCCAAGACGCCTCGCACTTTCGATCCCCGGCGCACCGTGCTTGTTCGAAATCACAATCGCGATCCGAGCGTCAGGTATTTTCCCCGTGGCAACGTTTTTCGCGATCGCTTCGAAGTTCGAGCCGCGGCCGGAGAGAAGGATGCCCAGATTGTGCATGAGTGCGGTCAATTTCCCGCCTCCCATGATAAAGCACAGCCGTGCAGAGCGGAGAATACTCCTGACCATCAAAAGGCCGGAGAACGGGTGAAGGCATGGGAAAGTTACGCGCACCTGCCGAGACAGGCGCGCATTCGTTCAGGAATGATTCGGGGAAGACATGGCCTGCGCCGAGCGCATGCTCTGGCCATTCGTCTCCATCCCAGCCAGGAGCTGTTGGTCATGGTCGGCAAGCGACGAGGGCAGTTTAGCGTAATAAAGGGAGTCCGCCTTGTCTTGGCCTTGCGTCAGGATGTAATGGATAAAATCCTGCACGGCCTGGCGCTTGGCAGCATCAGGGCCATCTTTCGGGACTAACAAAAAAGTGAGCCCGCAGATGGGATAGGCGTCCTTGGCTGAGGCCGGCGGATTCACGATGGGCGTGCGGACGTCCTTGGCCAGTTCGGGGCTGAAAGCTTCAATCGCCGCTGTGGTTCCGCCGGTGTCGGGAGCGATCCATTTACCGGCAGCGTTCCCAATTAGAGCAACGGGCAGGTTGTTTTCTTTGGCGTAGCTCAACTCGACATACCCGATGGAGCCCGGGCTTTGTTTGACCAGGCCCGTGACACCCTCGCTGCCTTTCCCGCCCAAGCCAGCCGGCCAGCTCACGGAGATTCCTTTGCCCACCTTCTTGGACCATTCGGGGCTTACGGCATAAAGATAGGTCGTGAAAATATTGGTTGTTCCGCTTCCATCGGAGCGATGAGTTACGACCACCGCTTCTTTCGGCAATGCCACTCCGGGATTATCTTTCTTGACCGCCGGATCCTGCCAGCTATTGATTTTGCCCAGATAGATCCCGGCCAGCGTGGAGGCGCTCAGTTGGAGCGGCTTCTTCAGTTCGGGCAGGTTGTAAGTGATGCATACCGGGCCGGCGCTCTCCGGAATCTGAATTACGGCCGGCATTTCCTTCAACTGCTCATCGTCAAGGGCAGCGTCGCTGGCGCCAAAATCCACCAAGCCCTTCCTCAATTGCTGGATGCCGCCGCCGCTGCCGATGGACTGATAATTGATCTGTACGTTGTGATGAACGCTCTGGAAGTCACCGATCCAGCGAGTCATGATTGGGTAGATAAAGGTGCTTCCCGCTCCGATGATCGAGACCGTATTGCTAGAGCTCTCGTTCTTCGAACTCGAATTGCATCCTGGAGTTGCGATCAAGCCCAAAAGCCCAACTCCTGCAAGTGCGATGATCGGCAAAAGACGTTTATGCATTTGGTATTTTCCTTTCTGCAGGTTTTTGAGCGGAGATGGTTTAGATCAGGGGCCTAGGAATTGATTGTCGTCCTTCTCAAAATCGCGGAATGTTAAAATAAGGTGAAAACTTGGATGGGAGTGAGCGAGCTTGGTCCATCGTGTCTCAGGCTTGCGAACAGGGTCTTAGTGTATCGCGATGTATGCTGATTTTTACACCACCGATCGCTGGACCACGAAGCAAGTGCATTGCGTCTATCAGGCGCTGATCGTCGCCATTTCTACGCGCCATGCCGATGCGGTGGACGTCAAATTTCTGGTTGATGGCCGCCCGGCCTGGGTGGCCCTGCCGCATCCAGCGTGGGTGGAATACGACAAGCGCACCGGCAAGATGATCACCGACCCCATGGCGGTCGAGATCGCCGGGCATTATTTGAAAACGGTTCTCGAGTCTGGCGAAGGCATTGATCGGGAAATATATTCGCTCACGGTCGAAGAGACGCTGGCGCATCTGGATGCGGTGGTGAGCGAAGTTACCGCCGAAGCCGCAGCTCCCTCGTAGCGCCGTGGTTCCGGCTTTTCGATCGACTGCCGACAGCATGTCGGCGCTACAGCCGGCAGATCAGCAGCTCCCGCTCATAGATCATTTCTGGCGGAAGATGGGCGTGTAAAAGAATAAACAGCTCCTCATGATCGATCACTTCGCGTTTCCACGCCGCACGGTCTACCCTCTGCAGCTCATCAAATTTTTCCTTGGGAAAATCCAATCCCTTCCAGTTGATGTCTTCATAGTAGGGCGTCCAGCCGATGGGCGTTTCGCGCCCGTGGGAGCGGCCGTGCACGCGGTCCACGATCCACTTCAGCACCCGCATGTTTTCGCGATAGCCCGGCCAGATGAAGCGGCCGTCAGCATCTTTGCGGAACCAGTTCACATGGAAAATCCGTGGCGTTCGCGTGAGCGTGCGCTGCATCTTGATCCAATGACGAAAATAATCGCCCATGTGATAACCACAGAAAGGCAACATCGCCATGGGATCGCGGCGGACTTTGCCAATTTCGCCCGCGGCCGCGGCAGTGGTTTCTGAGCCCATCGTCGCGCCCACATAAACTCCTGCGCTCCAGTTGAAGGCCTGATAAATCAGGGGAATCGTCTCGGAGCGGCGTCCACCGAAAATAATGGCCCCGAGAGGAACTCCCTCTGGGTCTTCCCAGGCAGCATCGATCGTCGGGCATTGCGAGGCCGGTGCGGTGAAACGCGCGTTGGGATGCGCCGCCTTGCGCCCCGTTTTCGCCGCCATTTCCGGCGTCCATAAGTTGCCTTGCCAGTCGAGGCATTCGGCTGGAGGATCGTCCGTCATGCCTTCCCACCAGACGCCGCCTTCGGGAGTGAGCGCGGTATTGGTGAAAATCGTGTTCTTGGAAAGCGTGGCCATGGCGTTGGGATTGGTTTTGGCCGAAGTCCCGGGGGCGACGCCAAAAAATCCGGCTTCAGGATTCATCGCGCGCAACAAACCCTGAGCATCAGGTTTGATCCAGGCAATGTCGTCGCCCACGGTCCAGACTTTCCAGCCTTCGAATCCCTTGGGCGGGACCATCATGGCAAAGTTGGTTTTGCCGCAGGCGCTGGGAAACGCGGCCGCCACGTAAGTTTTTTCGCCGTGCGGATCTTCTACGCCGAGAATGAGCATGTGCTCGGCCATCCAGCCTTCGTCACGGGCAATGTTCGACGCGATGCGCAGGGCAAAGCATTTCTTTCCCAGCAGCGCATTGCCGCCGTACCCTGAGCCGAACGACCAGATTTCGCGCGTCTCGGGAAAATGCACGATGTATTTTTCCGGATTGCACGGCCAGGGAACATCTTTCTGTCCGGGCGTCAGCGGCGCGCCCACGCTGTGAATGCAGGGGACCACCCGCTTTTCGTCTCTGTCGATTTCCTTGAAGACCTCGATCCCCATGCGCGTCATGATGCGCATGTTCACGACTGCATAGGGTGAATCGGTCAATTGCACGCCGATCTGCGACATGGGCGAGTCGACCGGGCCCATGCTGAAGGGCAAAACGTACATGGTGCGCCCGCGCATCGAGCCGTTGAAAAGCTCTTTCAGCTTACGGCGCATCACATAGGGGTTTTCCCAGTTATTGGTCGGCCCGGCGCTGTCTTTGGAAAGCGAGCAGATAAAGGTGCGGGATTCCACGCGGGCCACGTCGCTGGCATCGGAACGGGCCAAAAAACAACCCGGCCACAGATTCGGGTTGAGCTTGATAAACGTCCCGCTGGCCACCATTTCGCGGCAGAGTCTGTCGTATTCGGCTTGCGAACCATCCACCCAATGAATCGTGTCTGGTTTCGTCAACTCCGCCGTTTTCTCCACCCAGCGAATCAGGTGGATGTTACTGGTCAGTGGGGCACGCGCACGGGCAGCAGCCTTCATAAGTCCTCAATGAAGTTCAGAAATAAAAGGCAAACATTCCATTTTGCCAGAGAAATGGGGGAATTGCCTGCGCGGGGTTGGTTACTCTGCGCTCTCCGCGCCCCTTCGCGAACTCTGCGGTCAAAAATCTTTTCCGCAAAGATCGAAAATGGCCGGCAAGGACGCGAAGAACGCCTTATGCCTTCTTCAACTGACGCACAATCCACGTGAGAATCACGCCGCCCAGGATCGCCACGAGGATGGTGTAGATCGTCCCGCCTTCCCCGGAGCCGCCGAGCAGCCGCATCACGAAGCCGCCGATAATGGCTCCGACGATGCCAATTACGATGTCCATAAGGGTGCCGTAGCCGCCGCCCTTCATGATTTTTCCCGTGGCCCAGCCCGCGATCAAGCCGACGATGATCCACCAGAGCAAATAGAACATGGGTCCCCCTCATTGCTGACAGCGTGGAAGGTTATGCCTCGCGGTCAGCAGTGTCAAGAATGGCAGCACAGATGGTTTGTTGCGCCGGAGTCCTGTGTTCCTCTGTGCCCTCTGTGGTTAAATCAAACCTGTGTTTGCCCGCAAGATTCGCGTCGAGTATGAAGAGAATGGCGAGCGCAAGCCGTGCCCGCTGAAGTGGCTGGACAGTTTTTCCATGCGCAACTTCACCAACGCGAGTGTTTTCGACGACACCCTTCCGGTAGACGACGGCGTGATGGAGATCGGAGCGCGCGTACTGCTGGAGCAACTCAAAGAGGCGATGGAAGACTGGTTTCGAAGGAAGGGCTATTTGCCGAAAGAGTCGCGGTTACTTGTAACCGATTAATCTCATGGGCGGTTTGATTTGCCCGGACGAGAACGTCCGGGCCTGCGTACGTTACTTGTCGTAGTGCAGCAGCGAGAACACATCGTACTGGCTCAGCTTTTCCCGGCCTTTGAGGAAGTCGAGTTCCACCACAAAGCCCAGCCCAGAGATTTCCGCGCCCAGCGATTTGGCCAGATCAACCGTGGCCGTGGCCGTGCCTCCGGTTGCCAGCAGATCGTCCACGATGATCACGCGCTGCCCATTCTGAATAGCGTCTTTGTGGATTTCCAAGGTGTTGCTGCCGTATTCCAGCTCGTAGCTCACTTTGGCTGTTGCCGCGGGAAGCTTGCCGGGCTTGCGCACGGGAACGAAGCCGGCGTTCAGACGATAAGCCAGCGCCGGGCCAAAAATAAATCCGCGCGCCTCCATTCCGAGCACGAGATCGACGTGCTTTCCGATGTAGTGTTCCGAAAGCTGGTCAATCAAAGCCGCAAAGCCGCGCTTGTCCTTGAGCAGCGTGGTGATGTCGTAAAACAAAATGCCTTTTTTCGGGAAATCGGGAACTTCGCGGATGAGTTGTTTAAGCTGCTCCGAGTTCAAACCCGGCGGCTTGGACATTACCACGCTCCTTCAATGCGAAATGCGGACAGGCCCGCGACTGGTTTGGCTTCGAGTTCTTCCACGTCATCTACTCGCGCGGCACGCGGACCTTGTTGCAAACGCGAACGCAATCCGGCAAGCTGCTCCCGCGTGCCTTGCGCCAGGACCTCCACGCTGCTGTCAGAATTGTTGCGCACCCATCCCGCGATGCCGAGGATGTGCGCCTCCCGCTCCACGAACCAGCGGAAACCCACGCCCTGCACGCGCCCGCGAACGACGAAGCGGCGAGCCAGGGTAGCTTGTTCAGTGGAAGCCATACGCAGATTGTAGATTTCAGATTGTAGATTTCAGATATAGCCGAGCTCCTGGTGCAGTTGTTTTCAATCTGCAATCCGAGATCCGAAATCTGCAATCCGGCGCAGTTACGCCCTCGACAAATACACGCCCTCGGCCGTATCCACCTTGATCTTTTCGCCTTCGTTGATGAAGGGCGGCACCTGTACCACCAGCCCGGTTTCAGTCTTCGCCGGCTTGGTCACGCTGGAAGCCGTGGCGCTCTTTAGCCCCGGCTCGGTCTCAAGCACCGTCAATTCGACAGTCTGCGGCAGTTCGATGCCGACAGCTTTGCCATCAAAAAACTCCACTTTGATCTGCAAATTGGGCGTCAGGTAGTCTACCGCATCGCCTAGCGTTTCCTTGGTCAGGTGAGTTTGCTCGTAGTTGGAGGTATCCATGAAGTAGTAGCTGTCGCCGTCGGCGTACAAAAACTCCATTTCAACCTCATCCACATTGATTCTCTCAATGGGATCGGGCGAGCGAAAGCGGTGCTCGAACATGGCGCCGGTGCGCAGATTGCGCAACTTGGCCTGAATAAAAGCCCGCAAATTGCCGGGCGTGCGGTGCTCGACGCTGAAAACCGAATGCAGATCATTATTGTGCTTGATGATCATGCCGGGGCGAAGCTGGGTGGCAGGAATAGCCATTGCTCAGTAAATCTCCTTTAGGATTGCAACTTAGTAGGCGGGCGGAAGGCGAACGGGCCACATTTGCCGCCACTACAGGAACTAACACCGTTATCTTAACGGACTTGGCCGCCTTTTGGGAAATTTGCCGACGGGTTAACTGGCACTTTTAATCCCATACCCTGGACAACCCGCTTAGAATAGGCTGACTCAGAATATGGAGGAATTATGCGCATAGGAAAATACGAAGCTTCGGAACACCACGGCAATGTGGGAACAGCGGTGACCTTCCTGCTCATTGGATTGGGCGCGGGCGCGCTGATCGGGCTTTTGCTGGCGCCAAACTCCGGCGAAGAGACGCGGAAGGAATTGCGCCGCCGCTATGAAGACGCCAAGGACGCCATCGAAGATTGGACCGAAGATGCAAAAGACGCCGTCAAAGAGGCGGCTGAGGAAGCGGTGGAGCGGGGCTCCGAGATCGCCGATGAAGTACGCAAGCGCGTCGGGCCGGTAGCCAGGGGTTTCCGGCGGGGATGAGTGCTTCTGCGATTGCTCTTAACGGGGTTGCGCGACCACGAGCTGCAGGTTTTTGTCTTCCGCAAAGAAAGTGAACCGCTCGGGATCGGCCGAGTAACAAGCAAACTGTGACATGTGGAGTTTTGTCTTGCTGGTCGATTGGAGTCCGCGGTAGGTAGCAATCTCTCGGCCTTCCAAATCGACGACTGCGAGGCGGCTGTCCTCTACTGTTTCTTCTTGTTCAAAATCCGAGAAGACAACTGCGATTCTATTTCCGGAAATGTGCATCTCCATGGGCCTCAGGCCCGGTTCTCCCGGATCGACAGTAAAGCGCCGTGACACTTCGCCTGTGGGTGAGATGGCATAGAAAATCGCCGGGTTCGTCCAACGCATAAGGTAGACATTTCCGTCGTCGCCTGTTTCCATTTGGCTGAATGAAACGGCGCGATTGCCTGTGGGGTTTTCCGGCGAGGTCACGCGCGAATCGCCCCTCGCTGCCATTTCTCTGAGTTCCTGGTCATCTTCAAACTTCACTTCCTTCACTAACGTTCCATCGGGCGAGAAGATCCCGGTGAACGGCTCCCGCGCCACGTCCTTGCCCCTCCATCGCAAACCGGAGACAAGAATGTCGCCGGAAGGAAAAACTCCAAGTGGGCCGGGAGTGAACTCGAAGCGGAGCTTGAGCTTGATTGCGGACTTGTATTTTCCGTCGGCAGTAAAAACCGCGACGGAGCGCGCGATCTCGTGAGGAAAGACGATTTGGTATAGCTCGCCGCGCGGTCCGATGGCGTAGGCCCCGATTCCGTCGAGGGACAGCTCGGGAATCGCCCTTGGCCGAAATGAGGCCAGGGGTTGTCCTTTGGCGTTCAAACTATGAATCTCTTCATGCGGAAAGACGTTTGGTTGGAAGAAAAGATTCCCATCTCGGTCGCACTTCAGCGGATCGGCAAACACGGTACCAGGCTCTGAACGCACTTCGATTGTCTCAACGGGCTTGAGATATACCGAGCTTTCCGTGGGCCTTCCTTCGTCAAGCAGTGATGAAGCGGCAGGTCGCGCCTGTGCAGGCAATTGGAGTACTGACCAAAAGCAGAACAAAATGAGGGCCAGTCTCGACATAACAGCCTCGGGCGCTGACCGGCACAGCTTATCAAAGGACGGACCACCGGGACGTGAATTTTCACCCTGTTCCAGATTCCGAAAAATCGCACAGGCACTGTTTGAACAGATCTCTGCCTAACCGAAAATGGTGGCGAAGAAACCTTTAAGTTTCTTAAAGATGCCCTGTCTTTTTGGGCAGCCATTGGCAGGTGGCAGGGCGGTTTCTAGCAGCGGGGTGACGCGCTCGTTACCGAGGGGTAGTGCTAAGGCGTTCGACGCCAACGGATTGGCCGCGCGAAAGACGAGTGGCGCGTCCAACTGAACGTGAATCTCGCTGGATTTTGCGGCTGATGACGCGGTACTTTCGGCCGGCAAGACCGATCGAGGCGCAGCCGCATCAGGCCGCATTCCGGTGAAACCGCTGTCCCCAAGGCGAATCGGCTCTTTCAGCTTCTCATTTGAGATGCTTTCAGCCGATGCCCGCATCACGGGAACTGGCGGAGCGGGACATCCACATTCCCCGGGCAATGTCGTCTCGACTAGGGCGACGCGTCCGGCCCGAAACGCCACTTCCTCCGCCGGTTTCACTTCATAAGTACCGTCGCCCAGCAATTCCGAAACGGTCGCGGAAGCCGTATTCCCCGGCAAGCCGCGCACGCAAGTGTTACCGTGTGAATCCACTCGAACGGCGTAGTGGAATTCGCCCGGGCCCTCGAGCACAATTCGAAAGTCCGGAGTAAGCACAGAGTCAGTCGTCGCGCCCAGAGTAGAGTGTTCTTCTAATGCACCGGTGCTCATGCCCAGCATCAAGGCCTGATTGTCGCGTGACGCGCTGAGGGAAACTGTAGTGCCGGGGCACACGCGAACTTCGCCTCCCCGCGCCAACGTCAACACGGCGGTTTCAGAGCCGGCAGTCACGGACGATCTCTGTGCGAGTCGATTGCCCGCCAACAATAGCGCCCCCGACGCGGGAGAACTGACCGGCAATAGGGCCGGGCGCGTTGGCCTTAGGGAAACTGCGCTCCAATCGGGCTTAGGCGGCGCAGGTTCCGCCGCTTGCTCTTGCGGGCGAAGGTGAATCGTCAAATGATTGCCGTTGGCCTGCCACGTGTATTCGATCGGCGCGGCGAGATCGACGACGATGCGAGTGATCGGCGGGCTTGCCTCAAACTGATCGACACGAATACCGCGAATCTTCTCATCGCGAAAATCAATGTTTTTTTGCGAAGAAGCCAGGCTCCCGGGAAGATCGATCACCAGCCGCGAAGGCCCTTCGATTTTCTGGATGTCAGGGGTGAGAGGCGCACTCGAAATGACCTCCAAGGCCGCGCCGCTGTCTTCTGGGATAATGCGAACGCGGCGAACCATCCCCTGTGACGGCGGCTTGGCAGGCGGGAGTGATTGCGCCGTTGAAGGTAAGCACGCAACCAGGAGCATCCAAAGCTGAAAGAAACGCGACAAATTGTCCTCTCGACGAAAAATTTCCTATGCATCGAAAAGTAACACTGAGGCGTCGGCCAGAGAAGTAACCGTGAGAGAACGAAGGGGACGATGCTTTCCGTGCGGTGGAGACGCCGCGCTACCTTACTGCAGACGAAATCTCTCGTTCATCAGGCGCTGCAAACGCGGCTTGTAGAGAAGATCGTAAGCCAGTTCCTTGTCTGGAAACATCGCAAGCGCGGCGCGCTTGGCGCCGGCGACCAGTTCCGAGGCTTCCTCGATCGTCAAGTTGGGGTCCTGGCTGATGACCGACATCACCATGCTGATCATGACCTGGAGCCGGTGAATTTGACGTGCTTCGTGCTCCCGCTCACTTGCCCCAGAATCCATGCTCTCCACGAATCCCCCAAAACCTTGTTCCAGCCGCGGACTACAAATTGGATGAACCGCCGTGGCTGGGCGTTGCGCCCTGATCTCTATTCATTCTCCCGGCAAGCGGAATTTTGCGCAACTCTCTCTGGGGCGGGAACTTCGGTTACTTCCGGCCCGTCAAGTCAGCGGTTTGCCCTTATCTCCCCGTCTAGAGTTAGAATCTCAGAGTCGGCAGGGGCCGAAATTAGCCGGCCCTGCAATCCGACGGAGGAATTATGGCGCCAGTTCCCGCCCCACGCCCCAATCCGAATGAGAAGCTGGTACGCGTTTTTGATACCGAACAGGAATCCGAAGCCATGATCGTGCATGGGCTGCTCGAGTCGTCCGGCATTGATTCGGACGTGACTTCGCTGGATGCGCAGCAGGATATCCTGCCCGGAGTGGGCGGCACGATTATTCTGGTGCGCGAGGAAGATGCCGACGAGGCCAAACGCGTGATCGAAGAATTCCGGCGCCCGCCGGTTGGCGACGAGACTGCCGAAATCGACATTAGTGGAGATCCGGGACTGAAATTGTGACCGTTTTGCCGTCCAGGTAGTAAGTGGTGGCACCATCCAGGTCGGTCCGCGCTGTGGCTACTTCGGAGTTTTCCAGCCGGGCAAGGACCTCCTCACGCGGATGACCGTAGATGTTCCGCGCTCCCACAGAGATCACCGCAAAACGAGGATGAACTGCCGCGAGAAATTGTGGAATCGTGGAAGTCGCACTTCCATGATGCCCGACCTTGAGTAGATCGGCTTGCGGCTGCTCGTTGGCAATTTGCAGCTCGGAAGCTTTTTCGGCATCGCCTTCGAGTAAGGCTGAGGTTTTTCCGTAAGTCAATTTCATGACCAGCGATTCGTCGTTCTGTCGTCTGGAAAAAGCCGCTGGATCGGGCGCGAGAATTCGCACAGCCATTCCTCCAAATTGCTGGACATCGCCAGCTCTTAATTGCACCACTTTCACACCCAGCTCATGCGCTTTGCGCAGCAGCGGCTGCAACTCCGGCGCGGATAAATCATTTCCAATCCACAGCTCGCGGGGATGAAAGCTGGCCATGACCGCGGCCATCCCTCCGATGTGATCGGCGTGAGGATGCGTGAGGGCGAGCGTGTCCAGGCCGCGAAAACCGCGTGACCATAGATATGGAGAAACCACATCTTCGCCGATATCCAGTTCCGAATGAGTCCACCAAGGCAGGCCGCCGGCATCCACAAGCATGGCGCGGCCTCGGGGCGAAACCACGAGCAGCGAGTCTCCCTGGCCGACATCGATGGCAGTGACCTCGAGAGCACCCGCTCGGACTTGGGGAGGGAACGGAACAACGCAAATGAAGAAGGCGCTTAAGGCGAACGCGCTGAGTCCAGCAATTGCGACCAGAGGCCGGCGGCGCACCATTATCATGGCCACGGCCAAGGCTATGGAACCGGCAAGGATCAGCGCGAGGCCCGGCGTGGGCACGCGCACATCAGCAAGCTCCAGTCCGCCCAACCGGTGAACCGTTCCGGCGATGCCTACGGCTGCCCAACCGGCGATCCACGCGGGAGTTTTGGCAAGTGAAACGGAAACGTAGCTCAATCCCACGGCCAGCGCCGCCGCAGGCATCAGAAGTTCGGTCAGCGGCACGACCACCATGTTTGCCGGCAGCGCTAGGGTGGTCGCGCGATGAAAGTAATAGGCCATGGGCAGCGCCAGGCCGGCTTGCATCACCAGCGAAATTACGATCAATTGGCAAAAACCGAGGCCGAAGCGTGCGGCCACGGCGATTGTGGGCAGCGGAATCTTCTCTCCGAAGAATCGTTCCAGGCGCCCGGCGATCATCCTTAAGTCGAGCCGAAACTGAACCACTTTTGGTGGGAGCGAAAAATCGTATGCCGTGACCCTGAGATACCTCAGTCCACGCGAGAAGGGCTCTATCGTTCGCTCAAGGATCGGAACTCCGACCCCTGCCACCAGCCACACGCACAGAAACGTAAGTTGAAAACTCGCGCCGAACAGCACGAGCGGATTCACAACCGTGATCGCCAGCGCCGCCGTGCCAATTGCGTTCAGCATCGATTTCTCGCGGTACAAAAGTCGGGCGCCGAAATAGACTGCAAGCATCAGCGCGGCGCGCCAAACCGGAGAGCCAACGTTGGTGACCAGCGCATATCCCGCAACCAGGGCGACCGTCAATGCCGCAGCCAGCAAGTCATTCAGCCGCAGCTGGCGCAGCGTATAGAACACAAACAGAGCGAGAATGGTCACGTTCATCCCTGAAACCACCAGCACGTGGTAAGTTCCGGAACGCTGAAAATCCATTCGAGTATGGCGATTAAGGAAGGCGTCTTCCCCGATCACCATCGCATCCATAAGCACCGCCTGCTCAGCGGGCCAAACCGCGTGGATTTTGTCGATGATGCTGTCATGAATGCGAGTTCGCCACAGTTCGGCACGGCTCCCGGAAAAACCGGGCAAGATTTCGACCTTGGCGATGTCGGCCGAGGCCAGCGCCACGATTCCGTTTTCGGCGAGATATCCCTGATAATCGAAGGCTCCCGGATTGCGGTAATTGCGCGGCGCATTCAACTTTGCCGCGAAACGCAGGCGCTCGCCGTAACGAAACAAATGCATCGGGACGGTGGATGGTTCGCGATTCGCGCTTCTGCTGAACAAACTCAGTCGAATGCCCGATCGAACCTCGAGGCTCTTGCCGCTTTCTACTCGCTCCGTTTCCACATCGAATCGTTGGCGAGCGTCAGGTCCCTGTTCGCGAATATTTCCTTCCGCCGTGACGTGCGCCGTCACCATAACCTCGCGCCCATCGGAGAATTGAAGAATAGCCGAGTCACTTGGGCGGGCGGGATGCCGCACCTGGATCGTCAGCGCACCCAGAAAAAACACTGCGCCAAGCGATATCAGGAATGCGCTGCGAGCGCGCCTGCACGAGAAGAAAATGGCTGAGCCAGCAAAAACCAGGAAAGCCGCCAGCCACCACGTCGGCGGCCGCCAGGCCTGCTGACCAACGGCAAGTCCTGCGGCAAAGGCGAGAGCAGCCCACAGTAGCGGCTGGCGTTGGGCCCTGGGCCTGCGAGCTGGAGGTGGGGTATTCAATTTCCGACTCGATGATGTTGCGACTCAGCGACGCTTAAAGGCTTAGCGAACCAGGTGGAACACGCTCTCTACGTGGAAGGTCTGGGGGAACAGATCGACCAGGTGGACCTGTTCGATGCGATAACCAGCACTGAGGAAACGGCCAAGATCACGGGCCAGCGTGGCGGGATCGCACGACACATACGTGATCCGCGGCGCGCGCAGATCACCCAGCGCACGTAAGACGCTTTCGCCCAACCCGCTGCGTGGTGGATCCACCACCACAAAATCCGGCCGCAATTTGCCGCTTCTGTTCTGCAAATACTGTTCCACCGGCGTTCGCACAGCCTTCACATTTGCCGGCGCATTGTATAGCAGGTCAGCGTGGGAAGTCGGTGACGATTCAACCGCAATGACGCGTTCAAATTCCCGATTCAGGACTAGCGAAAAAAGTCCGACTCCGGCATAGAGATCGAGCGCGGTATTTCCAGATCGCCCACTCGTGACAATCTCGACAAGTTCGTCGACCAGGTGGCGATTGACTTGAAA
>Ga0335073_10001853_pt1 | contig 28646 bp, 30 predicted proteins | sample Lox_Sample_22_FD_207093 | JGI IMG/M metagenome (GOLD analysis project Ga0335073, IMG submission 207093) | Soil microbial communities from Loxahatchee National Wildlife Refuge, Florida, United States - Lox_Sample_2.2 | ecosystem: Environmental > Terrestrial > Soil > Wetlands | place: USA... | reverse complement strand
AGCTCGGTCGATCCCTTCAAATCGGTGAAGAGGAAAGTGAGGCTGGTGATCTGGAGGCGCTGGTCGATATCGAGCGTGTCGGTGCGATAGATGTCGCGGAAAACCTGGTTGGTGAGGAGCCGCTTGCCGGTGACGAACGGCCGCCGCCGCTGCAACAGCGCTTCCAGCTTGGCCCCGGCGAGCCACACGATCGGCAAGGCGCGACGGGTGCTGCGATTTTCGAGCGCGATCCGGAGCGGACCCGGCCGCAGATCGATCGTTCCCGTCGGCGCCCGAACGTCGTTGAGGATGACCGACAGGCTCTGCCGCTCGCGCGTCGGCTCGCCCTTGACGTGGATGAACAGCCCGGCATGCGTCACGGGATCGAAGACGATGACGAATTCCGCCGGCAGGTTCAGGGAGACCAGCGCCTTCTCGCCCGGCGACAGCTCGAGGGATTCGAGCGTCACCTCCTCGAACGCGCGCGCGAAATCCTCCGGCAGATCGACGCCCGAGCTCCAGAAGACCTGGCTCAGATAGTCGGGCGCGGGCAGCGTGCTCGGATCATGCGCCGCGATGCGGCGGACGCGCGCGCTGACGATGAACGCGACCTCGATGACGGCGTCGAGATTAGGCGCGTATCCCGCGGCGCAGAACCCGCAATGATACTCAGCCTGGTCGATGTTCTTGAGCGTGGCGCCCGCGTCGAGCACGCCGCCGCAGCTGGGACAGAGCACGTTCCACGAGAGATCGAAGAGCCCGATGCGGGAAGCGTGCAGGAAGGCGGCGATGGTGCGCTCCTCGTCCAGCCCGGCTTTGGCCGCGAAGGCGAGCACGTTGATGCGGCAGAGATCCCGGTCGGAGCCGTGCTCGACCAGCCGCTCGATGGCTTCAGCCGTGGCCGCATCCGCCGATTGACGCAGCACCGCAAACATGGCGTCGGTTTCGCTCATAGGGGAAGCCTAGGTCAAATTGCCGTGCCGTCAACGGCAGCGGTGCACAAATACTGGAACGCCGCCAGCGCCACTGTGGTCCTGGTCACTTGACTTTTGCCTCGGTCAGCGCCACCGCGGCGCCGGGTGCGGCAGGGCCGAGGCGATGCCCGATCGCGGCGAAAAGACCCTCTGCCGCGGATTGGGCCTGCGCCTCGGGAATGTTGGTGAAGCTCAGCAGCAGGCCCGGGCCGAGATCGGCTTCGATCGCATGGGGCGACAGCGGTGCCGGCGCGAGGCCATGGCCTTCGGCGAGGCGGACCAATTCGGTATCCGGCGTATCTCCCGCCGGACGCGCCAGGAGATGCATGCCGCCCGCTTGCCGCTCGAGGCGCAGCCGATCGCCGAAGGCGGCCGCGAGCGCTGCGGTCAAGGCGGCGCGGCGCGCCCGGTAGAGGCCGCGCATGCGCTTCAGATGTCGAGCGAAATGGCCTTCGGTCATAAAGCGGGCAACGACCGCTTGCTCGAAGCGTCCGAGCTCGCCCCCCAGCAAATGCGCGGCGGAAAAGCGCTCGATGAGGCGCTCCGGCACCACGAGATAGCCGAGCCGCAAGCCAGGAAACAGGACTTTGCTGAAGCTGCCGGCATAGAGCACCACATCGGCGCGATCGAGGCTCTTCAGCGCCGGCAGCGGCCGCCCGGCGTAGTGGAATTCGCCGTCATAATCGTCCTCGATCACCCAGGCCGAATGGGCTTCCGCCCAGGCCAGCAGCGCGAGGCGGCGCGGCAACGACAAGGCGACCCCGAGCGGGCTCTGATGCGACGGCGTCACCACCGCCAAAGACGCCTGCGGCGCGCGACGGATCGCCGCCTCGATCGAAATCCCATCATCGTCGACCGGCACCGGGACGAGGCGTGCCCGGGCCGCGACCAACGCCCGTCGGGCCAGGTGGTAGCCCGGATCCTCAAACCAGACCACGGCCCCCGGCGCCAGCAAAGTCCGGGCAACGAGGCTCAGCGCGCCCTGATACCCGCCGGTGACGAACACCTGCCCGGGCGTGCAGGAAACCCCGCGCGAGATGGCGAGATAAGCGGCGATCGCCTCGCGCAGCCCGCGATCGCCGGCCGGGTCGGGATGGCTCAACGCGCCGGTCGAGAGCGATCGCGCTTCGCGGGCCACCAGCCGCGCCCAGAGCTTGCGCGGAAACGCGTCGAGGGCCGGCAGACCCATACGAAAGGGTGGCGGCATCGACGCCTCGCCGAGGGCGCCCCGGGCGGGCTGACGCGGCGCGGCGACCGCCGCCGGCGGCCGCGGCGATCCGCCCAGCTGCGGCGCCACGACGGTGCCGGCGGCGCCGCGCGCGATGATCCAGCCCTCGCCTGCGAGGGTCGCATAGGCAGCATCGATCGTGCCGCGCGCCGCGCCGAGCTGCGCCGCCAAGCTGCGCGCCGAAGGCAGCCGGTCGCCCGGACGCAGCCTGCCGTCGGCGATCGCCGCGCGGGTCCGCGCGTAGAGCTGGCGAAACAACGGGACGGTGCTGTCCCGGTCGACGGCGAAAGGCGGCTTGGCGCGGCGACGCATGGACCAATTAAAAAGTCGTTTCTTGGCCCAAGCAACTAGTCCATGAGGGCCCTAGCTTCAAGCCCATAACCGATCCCGGAGGTCACCATGCAGCCCCAGCGCCTCGATGCCTACCATGTCGCGCCAGCCGCGATGAAAGTGCTGCGCGCCGTCGAGGGCTATCTTCACCAATCCTCTCTGGACGAGACGCTGATCGAGCTGGTCAAGATGCGCGCTTCGCAGATCAACGGTTGCGCTTATTGCCTCGATCAGCACAGCAAGGTGCTGCGCCGGAACGGGGAGAGCGAGCAGCGCATCTACCTCCTCGACGCGTGGGAGGAATCTCCGCTCTATTCACCGCGCGAACGCGCAGCGCTCGCCTGGACCGAGGCGCTGACCTCGATCGCGCAGTCACGCGCGCCCGACGCGGTCTATGACGCGGTGCGCGGCCAGTTCGACGACAAGGCGCTCATCGACCTCACCGTCCTGATCGGGATGATCAATCTGTGGAACCGGTTGGCCATCAGTCTGCGCTATCAGCATCCCGTGGCGGCAGCGCCTTGAGCGAGATCCTGTTGCGCCACGCCGAGACCGACCGCGAGGTCGCGGCGTGCTTCCCGGTGATGGCCCTGTTGCGCCCTCATCTGCGCACGGCCGAGGAGCTGGTGACGCGGGTCGCGCGCCAGCGCGCCGCCGGCTATCGCGTGCTTGCGGCGTGGCGCGACGATCTCCCGCTGGCGCTCGCCGGCTATCGCATCGAGGAGAATTTGATCCACGGCCGCTTCCTTTATGTCGACGATCTGGTGACGGAAGAGAGCGAGCGCGGCAGCGGAATTGGCGCCCGGCTGCTCGCGGCGGTCGCAACCGAGGGGCGGCGCGAAGGCTGCACCCGGCTGGTGCTCGATACCGCGCTCGACAATGTGCTGGCGCACCGCTTCTATTACCGCCAGGGCTTGTTGGCCCGAGCGCTGCGCTTCAGCCGCGCCATCGGTGCCGCATGACGGCGATCCTGCAGCTCCTGGTCAGTCCGCGCCCGCAATCCTTCAGCCGGCTGATCGCGCGCGAGGTGGTTGCCGCGATCGCCCGGCTGCGGCCGGAGGCGCGGATCGTCGAGCGGGACCTCGCCGCCGATCCGCCGCCGCATCCCGATCGCGATCTCTACGACGCGATCCTCTCGGCAACCGCGGACGAGGACCCCCGGTTCGCCTTGTCGGAGGAGCTGATTGCCGAGTTGGAAGCCGCCGATATCGTGGTGATCGGCACGCCGATGAACAACTTCACCGTGCCGTCGACCTTGAAAGCCTGGATCGACCACATCGTGCGGATTCGCCGCACCTTCCGCTCGACGCCGGCGGGCAAGATCGGGCTGTTGCGCGACCGGCCGGTCATCGTCGTCACCGCGCATGGCGGCTATTGCGGCGACGCCGCGCCGGCGCAGCCCGATTTCCTGACGCCTTATCTGCGCAGCATTTTTGCGACCATCGGCATCCGCCAAACCGAATTCCTCCGCCTCGAAGGGTTGTCGCGCGGACCCGACAGAGTTGCCGCGGCCCTCGACCAGGCGCGCCGATGGATCGAGGACGGGTTGCCGCGATTGCTCCGCTGACGAGATCAGTCGGGAAATCCCGCCAGCGCCCGCACCTCGGCGGGTGCATGCCCGGCGTCGCGCAAGGCGCGCAGCGTTTGCGCCTGATCGCGCTTGGCAAAGCGCCGGCCGGCGGCATCGGTGAGCAGCGGATGATGCTGCCAGCGCGGCACCGGCAGGCCGAGCAACGCCTGCAACAGGCGATGGATGTGCGTTGCCGCGAACAGATCGACGCCGCGCGTCACTAGGGTCACGCCCTGCAGCGCATCATCGAGGGTGACGGCAAGGTGATAGCTGGCCGGCGTCTCCTTGCGCGCCAGCACGACATCGCCGAGGCTCGCGGGATCGGCGGCAATGCGCCCGGCGCGCTCATCCTCCCAGAACAGCGGACCGCAGCGCGCCAGCGCCGCCGCGACGTCGAGGCGGAGCGCAAAGCTCTCGCCCGCCGCGCTACGCCGCGCGCGCTCGGCCGGTGCGAGCGCGCGGCAGATGCCGGGATAAAGCGGCCCTTCGGGCCCGTGCGGCGCCGCCACCGACCGCGCCATCTCCGCCTTGATCGCGGCGCGGGTGCAGAAGCAGGGATAGAGCAGGCCGGCCGCCTGGAGCCGATCGAGCGCCGCGCGGTAATCGGCAAAATGCTCCGACTGCACCCGCACCGGTCCGTCCCAATCGAGGCCGAGCCAGGCCAGATCCGCGCGGATCGCCGCGGCGAATTCCGGCCGGCATCGCGTCCGGTCGATATCCTCGAGGCGCAACAGGAAACGCCCGCCGGCGCGGCGCGCGGCGCGCCAGCCGGTGAGCGCGGAATGCGCATGCCCGAGATGCAGATGGCCGGTCGGGCTCGGCGCGAAGCGGGTGACGATCATCGCGCGAGCTTAACAAGCGACGCGACATCCTCTAAAGCCAGCGCGAGCCACAGACAGGAGCTTCCATGTTGCCCTCTCTCACCGGCCCTCAGCAGCCGCCCGCCTCCGGCGGCGCGCCGCGCCAGCTCGTCGTCTTGCTGCACGGCGTCGGGGCCGATGGCAGCGACCTCATCGGCCTTGCGCCTTACTGGGCGGAAGTGCTGCCCGAGGCGGAGTTCCTGGCGCCGGACGCGCCCTTTCCCTGCGACATGGCGCCGGTCGGCCGGCAATGGTTCAGCCTGCAGGACCGCACGCCCGCCGCGATCCTGGCCGGCGTGCGCGCGACGGCGCCGATCCTCGACGCTTTCCTCGACGACGCGCTGGCCACCCGCGGCCTCGACGACAGCCGCCTGGCGCTGGTGGGATTCTCCCAAGGCACGATGATGTCGCTCTATGTCGGGCCGCGGCGGGCGATGGCGCCGGCGGGGATCGTCGGATATTCGGGCGCGATGATCGGCGCCGATGATCTTCCGCGCGAGATTCGCGCGCGCCCGCCGGTGCTGCTGGTCCATGGCGATGCCGACGAGGTGGTGCCGCCGCGGGCGCTGCCGATGGCGGTCAAAGCCCTCGAAGCCGCGGGCGTTTCCGTCGAGAGCCTCACCCGCCCCGGCCTCGGCCACGGCATCGATGAGGTCGGGCTGCGCCAAGGCGGCGCTTTCCTGCGCCGCGTCTTGGGCGGATAGGGCGTGTGCCGGTGGATGCGCGGCAAGCCTTTGCCGCTCCGATCCGACCGCATTGGCAGAAAGTTAAGATAGACGTGCTATGCGACGCGCATGTTTGAAGACGTGGTGCAGTCCGAGGCGAATCCGGACCTGAGCGATAACCCCGAATTCGCTGCGCTGCGCGCCTATTGGGACGGGAAGCGAGGCGGGCGGGCCATGCCGGCGCGGTCGGACATCGATCCGATCGAGATGCAGCGGTTTCTCGGCAATCTCTTCATCGTCGAAGCGCTCACGGACATGGCCGATTTTCGCTACCGGATGGTCGGCTCCAATCTGGTGCCGTACTACGGCCAGGATACCACCGGTTGGACCGTCTCTCAGGTGTTCAGCAAGGTCGATCCGCGCTTCGTGGAGCTCGTGTTCTCGGGCTATCGCCGCGTCCTGTCCGAGGCGGTCGCCTTGCGCGTGCGCGGCAGATTCATCTGGGGTGAAAAGAACTTCGTTCGCTACGATTCGATTCACCTGCCGCTGCTGAACAAACAAGGCGTTCCCGGTCTCATCCTGGGAATGTTCGTCGGCGAGAAATCTGCCGCCGCGGCGCTGAAGGATCGTGCGACCGAGATTTAGGCGACGCCGCCAAAGCAGCCTGAGCGGCGCTCAGGGCTTGTATTCGGTGGTGTAGCCCGGGTTGATCGCCGGGCGCAGCGCGTTCGGGTAATTCCAGTCGGTCTTGACATCGACCTCGACGCCTTTGATCGCGCGATAGACCGCATAGGGATCGCGGATCGAGACGAAGCGGTCATAGATGCGCGCCCCCTTCGAGGTGACGCTGCCCGAAAACGCCCGCACCGTTCCGACATCGAAGAGCCGGTCGAGCAGCCCGACGGTGACGTCGAGCTCTTGGATCCGATCGTAGTCGATGCTCTTGAAGGAGGTGGCGAACAGTCCGCTGCGCATCAGCATGCGGCGATTGGTGTAGGCATAGAGCGTGTTGCCATGTACCAGCACGAGATAGATGCAATAGAGAATGCTGCCCCAGGCGGGAAAGCTGTGCAGAATCATGAAAGGTATCAGGAACGAGGCGTTGGCCGCGTGATGGGCGGCGTTGCCGTTGACGGTGCCGAGAAGCCCGAGATCGAAGGCGCCCCAAAACATGCCGAAGGTCAGAATCGGGATCGAATGCAGCACGAAGGGCACGAACACCGGCTTCCCCTGCCACAGAATTTTCTCGCCGGGCTCGGTCACGGACTCGAATTCGGGCGCCACTTGCAGCACGGCATGCTCCCGCTTGGGTTCAGGAAGGCGGCAATCATGCCTTGCCGGGGTTAGGAATCCGTAAGCGCCTCCGATCCCGCTGCGAGATCGCTCCGGGCGTCGAAACAATTCTCGCTGATTTGTCCAATGTTTTAGCGGCGGCGGAGCAGGTCGCGATGCGACCCGTTCGAGGGCGAACAATCACGCGCCGAACCGGGCGCGATATTCCTGTGGCGTCGCGGCCAGCAGGCGCTGGAAGCTACGGCGCATGGTCTCTTCCGAGCCGAAGCCGCAGCGCCTGGCGATGCGCTTGACGGGCAGGCGTGATTCGGAGAGCAGGCGCCGCGCCGCTTCGACCCGCAACCGCTCGATCGCCCGGAGGGGCGTCAGCCCGGTTGCCGCGGCATAGTGCCGGCTGAAGCTGCGCTCGCTCATCCCGGCGTGATGCGCCAGCGCGGCAAGCGAAAGATCGTCGGTCAGATGCGCGTTGATCCACTCGTGCAGCGCACCGAACTTGTCGTCCGCCGCCTGCAGCGCGAGCGCGGCGCTGAATTGCGCCTGGCCGCCCGGACGCTTCAGGAAAACCACGAGATAGCGCGCGACGGCCAGCGCGGCAGTGCGGCCGAGATCCTCTTGCACGAGCGCCAGCGCCAGATCGATGCCGGCCGTCACCCCCGCCGAGGTCCAGATCGTGCCGTCGCGCACATAGATCGGATCAGGCTCGACCCGCACCGCCGGAAAACGCCGGGCAAGCTCGGCGCAGTACGACCAATGGGTCACCGCCTGCTTGCCGTCCAGCACCCCGGACGCGGCGAGCAGGAACGCGCCGGTACAGACCGAAGCAACGCGCCGCGCCTGCCGCGAGCGCGCTCGGACCCAATCGAGCAGCGCCGGGTCTTGAGCCGCCGCGTCGACGCCCGGGCCGCCGGCGATGATCAGCGTGTCCAAGGCAACCTCGCGCGGCGGGAGCGCTTCGGCGGAGAGCCCGAGTCCGGCCGAGGCGGTCACCCCCTTGCCGCCGGGCGCGACGACGCGGAGCACATAGGGTGCCGTGCCGCCGCTGTCCTCGACGAGAGCATTGGTCGAGGCGAAGACCTGAAGCGGGCCGGTCACATCGAGCATCTGCACCGCGGGATAGACCAGCACCTCGACGCTGCGGATCGCGTTTGGCGAGACCTGAGGGGAGTTTGGCATTTCCGGCGGACCATGGCGGGATAGGGTTGGGTTGTCCATCGTCGCGCTTGATCCGGAGACGCCGCCATGATCCCGCCTGAGACCCACCTGCAGATCGGCTCCCTCGTCTTCGAGGGGCTGGATCAGATCGACCTGACCGGACCCTTCGAGGTCCTGTCGCGCATCCCGAATTCGACCTATCGCGTCTATGGCAAGACCGCCGAAGGCGTGCGCGATGTCAGGGGATTGCGGCTGACGCCCGATGCCGCCCTTGCCGATGCGCCGCCGCTCGACGTGCTGCACGTGCCGGGCGGCTTCGGCCAGGAAGCATTGATGGAGGATGCCGAGCTGCTCGCCTGGCTGCGCCGGCAGGCCGCAACCGCGCGCAGCGTCTTCTCGGTGTGCACGGGGGCGCTGCTGTGCGGTGCCGCCGGGCTGCTGCGCGGGCGCCGCGCGACGACGCACTGGGCGTCGTTTCACCTGTTGCCGTTCTTCGGCGCGATCCCGGTGAACGAACGCGTGGTGGTCGACGGGAGTTGGGTCTTTGCCGCCGGCGTCACGGCCGGGATCGATGGCGCTTTGCGGCTCGCGGCCGAGCTGCGCGGCGAGGAAACCGCCAAGGCCATCCAGCTCTACATGGCCTATGCGCCCGAGCCGCCGTTCGACAGCGGCACGCCCGAGACCGCGCCACCCGCCATCCTGGCGCAGGCGCGGCAAGCGGCGGCGGCGATCACGGCGCAGCGGGAAGCAACCGCCCGGCGTGTGGCGGCGCGGCTCGGTATTGCCGTTCCCGACAGGGCCGGCGGCTGAGCGGACCGGCCTAGCCGCGCCACTGCTTGTAGGGATGGGCGACGAGGTTGTTGTTGAAGTAGCGCGGATCGTTCGAGACCTCGTCTCCCACCCAAGGCGGCAGCGCGACCCGCTCCGCGGGGCTGGTGATCTCGATCTCGGCGAGCACCAGACCGTCATTGTCGCCGTGGAAGACGTCGATCTCCCAGGTCTTCCCGGCGACCATCTCGCGATGCCGGGTCTTCTCGATCAGCGGCCGCTCGCACAGCTCCTCCAGAAGAACCGCGGCGTCCTCGCGCGGGATCGGATACTCGAACTCGAGCCGGCTGATGCCGGTGGCAACCCCCTTGATCGTCAGAAAGCCCCGGTTGCCCGCGATGCGTACGCGCACCAGACGCTCCTTGACCAAGGACAGATAACCCTGGCGATAGCGCACGCCGGCTCCCGCCGGCCGCCACAGCCCGGTCTTGACGAGATATTTGCGCTCGATCTCCAGGCTCATGACAGATCTCTTTCGCCGACGCCGCCGCGTGCTCGAGCCCGAGGGCGTGTGTCAGCCCCAGGGATGTAGTTGGTACTGGCGAGAGAATCGAGCCCAGGCGTTTGCCGCGCGGCCGGCAGGCGCTGCGGATCCGGCGGTGATCCGCGCGAGCTCGGCCCACCCTTCCGCGCGTCCCCCCTTCACCCCTTGTCGAAGGCTTCGATGAAGCGCGCCAGAAGTCCGCGGAAGGTCGCCAGCTCCTTTGCGGAAAAGGCGGCGAAGACGCGCTGCTCGATGGGATCGACGCGCTCGCGTGCCGCCTGAAGCGCTTCGCGCCCGACATCGGTGGTATGCAGCTCGAGCACGTTGGGATGTCGCGGATGCGATGATCTGCTGATGAGCCCCTGCTGCTCCATTGCCTTCAGCAGAATCATCATCGCCTGCGGCGTGACAAGACAGGCACGTGCCAACGTCGCGGCGGTGATCCCGGGCTGACTCTCGAGTTCGACCAGCGCAACGTATTGCGCCGGCGTCAGCCCCACCAGCTTCAACGCGGCGCTCTTGGCCCGGAGCATCGCCTGCTCGGCGCGCTTCACCAGCATGCCGAGGCGCGGCTCCTCCGGGCGGGACCCGCGCTCGACTGCCCGGCGAGCCGGCGATTTGTGCTGGTTCATGTCCACGGCACGATGGACCCGCTGGCGACAACGGCGCCGAATGGGCCCGGCTCTTCGCGCCCGACATGGACGAGCTCGCCATAGAAGGACGCGTCGGGCGCGGGGTCGAGGGCGAGGTCGATCAGCGGCCCGGCAACTTCGTCGGGCGCGGGCGCGCCCTCGACATCGAGCCACGGCCGCGACGCTCCGGTATCGATCAGCCCAGGCGAGATCGATGCAATCAAAATGCCGCGACGCAAATCCTCGGCGCGGCGCTGATGGGCCAGCACACGAACCGCCGCGACCTGACCGATCTTGGAGGGAATGTTGATCCAAGCCGGCCACGCCCGGCCGGCTGCACGCCCGCTGCGAACTTCGTCACGCCACCGGCATACCGCGCGGTCGACGTCATCGAGCGATTTCAGGCTTTGAAAGCGTCCATGCAGCGCCGGCGCCAGCGCGCGCAGGCTGCCGGCTCGGCTCGCGACGACGAGCAACCGCCCGCCATCGCGAAGCATGGGCGCAAAGCGCCGCAGCACGCGCGTGGTGCCGAGATTGTTGGCCTCGACATAATGGTCGATCACCTCGGCGGGATCGTCCTCCGGCTGTACGCGCGTGTAGTGATTGGAAACGACGATGTCGATGCCGCCGTGGCGCGCTGCCAGCACCGCGGCGAGGCGCTCGACGGAATCCGGCTTGGCGACATCGAGCACTTCGCCCTGCATCCGTGCCCGGGCGCCCGCGAGCCGCCGAACGGAGTCGGCCACGCGGGCAGCATCGCGCCCGGTGAGATACACGGTGTCGCCGGGCGCAAGCCGCTGGGCGAGGCCCTGGGCAAGGAAAAAGCCGAGATTGCGCGTGGCGCCGGTAACGAGGGCGATCTTATCCATGAGTTGATTGTTATCAACATATTGATAGTCGTCAAGTGCCTTCGAGAAGGCGCCCCCGCGCGGCCGGCTCAGACGATCCGGGTGTTGTGCTCGCCCCAATAGCGGTCGCGCAGCAGGCGCTTATACAGCTTGCCCGTCGGCAGCCGCGGCAGCTGCTCTTCGAAATCGACCGTGCGCGGGCATTTCATATGGGCGAGGTGGCCGCGGCAGAACAGAATCAGTTCCTCCGCCAGCGCCGGGCCGGGACGGATGCCGGGCATCGGCTGCACCACCGCCTTCACCTCCTCGCCCAGATCCTCGTTGGGAACGCCGAACACGGCGGCATCGGCGACCTTGGGATGGGTGATCAGCAGGTTCTCGCATTCCTGCGGATAGATGTTGACCCCGCCGCAGATGATCATGAAGGTCCGGCGGTCGGTGAGATAGAGATAGCCCTCCCCATCGACATAGCCGACATCGCCGACCGTGCTCATCGTACCGTCGGGCGAGCGCGCCTCGCGGGTCTTGGCCGGGTCCTTGAAGTACTCGAAGGGCGACGCGGTCTTGAACCAGAGCGTGCCGGAGGTGCCGACCGGCACCGGCCGCATCGCCTCGTCGAGCACCTGCAGCTCGCCGAGCAGGACGCGGCCCACCGTGCCGCGATGGGCGAGCCATTCGGCGCTGTCGCAGGCGGTGAAGCCGATCGCCTCGGTGGCGCCATAATATTCCTGGATGATCGGACCCCACCAATCGATCATCCGCTCCTTGACCGGCACCGGACAGGGCGCGGCGGCGTGGATCGCGATCTCGAGCGACGACAGGTCGTAGCGGCGCCGCACCGCGTCGGGCAGCTTCAGCATGCGCGAGAACATCGTCGGCACGAGCTGGCTGTGCGTCGCGCGGTAGCGCTCGATCAGCGCGAGATACGGCTCGGGATCGAAATGCTCCATGATGATCGCGGTGCCGCCCATGCGGATGGTCAGATTGACCGCCGCCTGCGGCGCCGAGTGGTAGAGCGGCGCCGGTGAGAGATAGATCATGCCCGCGCGGTAGCGCCACAGCTTCACCAGGAAGTCGAAGACCGGCAGTTGATGGGCCGGCGGATTTTCCGGCAAGGGCCGCAGGATGCCCTTGGGACGACCGGTGGTGCCAGACGAATAGAGCATCGCGGTGCCGAGCCATTCGTCGGCGATCGGCGTCTCGGGAAACTCCGCTACCGCCGCGTCGAGATTGAGATGCCGGCCGCCATCGCCGGGCCCGTCGACGATGAGGCAACGCTCGACCCGCGGCGCGCGCGCCAGCGCCGCGAGCGCAACCTCGCGCTTGGCCATCGAGGTGACGAGGATGCGCGCTTCGCTGTTGTCGAGGATGTAGGCGAGCTCCTCGGGGTTCAGATAGGAGTTGACGCAGGTGAAATAGAGCCCCGCCCGTTCGCCCGCGGCGCAGGCTTCGACATAGCGCCCATTGTTCTCCATGAAGATGGCGTAATGGTCGAGCCGCCGCAGGCCCGCGGCGCGCAGGAAATGGGCGAGGCGGTTGCTGCGCCGCTCCAGCTCCGCATAGCTCACGCTCTCGCCGCTTTGCGCCATGATGAAGGCGGGCTGCTGCGGACGACGCTGCACCTGCACACCGGTATACAAGGCGACCTCCCTTTCGTCCGCGGTGTTGCCCCGCGGTGCTGTCGCCAAAATGGGGGCACAACCCTAGACGGCTGTCAACGCTCCGCCGGAGCGAGCCTCCGGCCTTCGATCATGGCGGCAACGTCGACGCGGCGCGTCTCGCTCATGGCCGCTCGTCGACATTGGCCGCCAGTCGCCGGCGCAGCGCCGCGCCATCGATCTGATGGACGCTGCCGCTGCCGGCGAGGTCGAGCGCATGCGCCGCCGCCGCGCCCATGGCGATGCAGGGCCCCATCACCCTGACGCTGGAGAGCGCGGCGCTGTCGGCATCGATGCAGCGTCCGGCGGCGACGAGATTGTCGAGGCCGGGCGGCGTCAGGCTGGCGAAGGGCACGTAATGCAGGTGGTCCTCGTCGAAGGGCTCCCAGACATAGCCCTCGGCGTGATGATGCTGCTCGATCGGCCAGGCGGTGCGCGCGATGCTGTCGGCGAATTTGGTGCCGGCGCGCACCTCGTCCAGGGTGAGCTGGTGGCGGCCGACGATCCAGCGCGTCTGGCGGATGCCGGGGAGCCCGAAGGCGCGCACCCGCGCTCTGCCGAAAGCGGCAGGGAATTCGCGCTGCAGGAAGCGCAGCGAGCGCTCGGCCTGCTCCTTGCCGATAAGGCCCGTCGCCGAGGCGGCGATCGGGTCGAGCGGCGTCTCGACGTGGTTCATGTTGACGAGCGCGGTGCCGCGGCCGGGAAAAACGAAGGCGAAGCCGTCGTGGCGGACCAGGCCGTAGCTCGCCGCCTTGGCGGCAAGGCGCTCCGTCACCGCCTCGCGCGTCGGGTAATGCGCCTCGTCGACGTCCTCGAGCACCATCATCTGCGAGCCATAGACGACGCCTTCGCCGGGCTCGCGACACTCCTGCCCCGCCTGCCAGGCGAGCGCGGCATCGCCGGAAGCATCGACGAACCCGGCGGCGCGCACCCGCACATCGCCATAGCGCGTCGCGATGTCGAGAGCGGCGATGCGGCGGCCGTCGATGCGCACCTGGCGCAGCACCGCGCCCAACAGCAGGGTGATCCCGGCCGCCGCCACGCTGCGCTCGATCCAGCGGCCGAGCGCGACCTCGTCATAAAGCACCACGGTGGTGTGGCCGCGCCGATAGTGGAGCGCCCCTTCGGCGCCGAGCTCGCGCAGGATGTCGTCGGCGATGCCGCGCGTCAGCTGATAGCCGTCGAGCCCGTTCGAGAAGAGACCGCAGAACGTGCCGATGATCGAGTTGACCGCCTGCCCGCCCAGCGCCGGCAGCCCGTCGATGAGCAGCACTTTGCGCCCGAGCCGGGCCGCCTCGATCCCCGCCGAGATACCGGCAATGCCGGCACCGACGACGCAGATCTCGGCGCTCGCTTCGCGCGGCGATGAGGCGGCCGGGCGGCGGACGATACGCGTAGCAGGCGCAACCGGCTTCTCGAGCATGGGTCCTCCCGTCGGGCCAAGAGCCTAAGGTCGGAAGGGACCGGCGTCACCAGGGTTTCGCAACCCGCCGTGTTCGCACTGATTGCAGACCCGCAACGATCCGGTGCGGCGCTTAACGGGCGGAGGTTTTGATCACCCCGCTATCGCCGCCGAGGTAGCGCTCGAGCAGCGTCAGCATCGCCGGCGAATCCCATTCGGCCGCGCCTTCGAGCTCGCCAATGATGCGGCCTTTGGGATCGATGAGGAAGGTGGTCGGCAGGCCGCGCATGGCGAAGGCCTGCTGCCCCGCCGTCTTCGGGTCGAGATAGACCGGGAGCCGGGTGAGGCCGAGCTTCGCGAGGAAAGGCTCGACCACGTCGCCGCCGCTGCGGTCCTCGGAGATGGCGAGGATGGCGAGGTGGTCGCCGAGCCGCGCCTGCAGCCGGTCGAGCGACGGCATCTCGCGCGCGCAGGGGCCGCACCAGGTGGCCCAGAAATTCACCAGGGCGAAGCGGCCGCGGAAATTGGCGAGGCTGACTTTCCGCCCGTCCCGGGTGGTAAAGGCGAGGTCGGGCGCTGGCCGCGGCTGGTCGAGCGGGGTAAACTGGCCCAGCGCCGCTTCTTCCGGCGCGCCGGTGTCGGTTTTGCTGCTCATGATACTGCCGTCGTCGCGGCGCAGCGGGGCGCCCGGCCAGTAGACAGCGGCCGCAAGGCCCGCAAGGCAGAGGACGACAAGAACGATGACCGCGCCGCCGAGGAGCTTCATGCGCCCGCCCCTCTCCGCCGCCTACCCGCGGCCATGAGCGGAAAACCGCGCGATGCCGCCAAGCCCGCCGCGAATGCGGCATGGGGCGGTCGCTTTGCCGGCGGGCCGGCCGAGATCATGCAGCGCATCAACGTCTCGATCGATTTCGACAAGCGCCTCTTTGCCCAGGACATTGCCGGCTCGCTCGCGCATTGCGCGATGCTGGTGCGCCAGAACATCCTCAGCGCCGAAGATGGCGACGCCATCGCCCGGGGTCTAGCGCAAATTCGCGCCGAGATCGAGGCCGGGCGCTTCCCGTTCCGCGCCGAGCATGAGGACATCCATCTCAACATCGAAGCGCGGCTTGCCGAGGTGATCGGTCCCGCTGCCGGGCGGCTCCATACGGCGCGCTCGCGCAACGATCAGGTGGCAACCGATTTCCGCCTCTGGGTGCGCGACGCGCTCGACCGGCTGGCGCGGCAGATGCAGGGGCTCCAGGCGGCGCTCATCGCCAAGGCCGAGCGGCACGCCGATACCATCATGCCGGGCTTCACCCATCTCCAGGTGGCGCAGCCCGTGACCTTCGGCCACCATCTTCTCGCCTATGTCGAGATGCTCGGCCGCGACCGGTCGCGCTTCGCCGATTGCCGGCGGCGGCTCAATGAATGCCCGCTCGGCGCCGCGGCGCTGGCCGGGACCTCCTTCCCGATCGACCGGCACGCAACCGCCGCGGCGCTGGGCTTCGACCGCCCGGCGGCCAATTCGCTCGACGCCGTCTCCGACCGCGACTTTGCGCTCGAATTCCTCGCGGCGGCGGCGATCTGCGGCACGCATCTCTCGCGCTTTGCCGAAGAGGTGGTGATCTGGACGAGCGAGCCCTACCGCTTCATCCGCCTCAGCGATGCCTTCACCACCGGCAGCTCGATCATGCCGCAGAAGCGCAATCCCGACGCCGCCGAGCTGGTGCGTGCCAAGACCGGGCGGCTGTTGGGCGCGCTCACCCAGCTGCTGACGGTGATGAAGGGCCTGCCGCTCGCCTACAGCAAGGACATGCAGGAGGACAAAATCCCGGTCTTCGATGCCGCCGATACGCTCGAGCTGGCGCTTGCCGCGACCGCCGGCATGGTCGGCGATCTCGAGCCCGATGCGGCGGCAATGCGCCGGGTCGCGGCGAGCGGCTTCAGCACCGCCACCGATCTCGCCGATTGGCTGGTGCGGGTGCTCGGCCTGCCGTTCCGCGAGGCGCATCGGCTCACCGGCGCGCTGGTGAAGCGCGCCGAGACGCTTGGGCTAGCGCTCGCCGATCTGCCGCTCGCCGAGATGCAAAAGCTCGAGCCGCGCATCACCGACGCCGTCTTCGCCGTGCTGACGGTGGAGAAATCGGTGGCGAGCCGCGCCAGCTTCGGCGGTACCGCGCCGGCCAATGTCGCCGCCGCCGCCGCCGAGGCGAAGCAACGCTTTCTACGCGAGGCATGATGACCGCTTCCGCACCTTCTATGCGCCGGCGCTGCGCCTGGCTCGCGCTGCTGCTGTTGCTGCTGGCCGCCGCCGCGCCGCTCGCCGCCTGCGGCAAGAAATCCGACCCGAGTCCGCCGGCCGGCCAGCCCGACGTTTATCAACAGCTCAAATATCCGCGTGAGTGACCTCGGCATGACCGACGGCAGCGACAGCGAGAGCGCGCCGGGCGCGCCGGAATTCGCCTATCGTGCGGGCGAGCTGCATGCCGAGGCGGTGCCGCTGGCGCGCATCGCCGCGGCAGTCGGCACGCCGTTCTATTGCTATTCCAGCACCGCGATCGAGCGGCGCTACCGCCGCTTCGCCGCCGCTTTCGCCGATCGCCGGGCCGGCCTCTGCTACGCCTTGAAGGCGAACTCGAACCTTGCCGTGGTCCGCCTTTTGGCGCGGCTCGGCGCCGGCGCCGATGTCGTCTCGGAGGGCGAGCTCCGGCGCGCGCTCGCGGCGGGCGTGCCGGCCGAGCGCATCGTCTTCTCCGGCGTCGGCAAGACGGCGGCCGAGATGCGCTGTGCGCTCGAGGCCGGCATCCGCCAGATCAATGTCGAATCCGAGCCCGAGCTGTCGCTGCTCAGCGAGGTGGCGAGCGGCATGGGACGGACGGCCGAGATCGCCATCCGCATCAATCCCGATGTCGATGCGCGTACCCATGCCAAGATCGCCACCGGCAAGAAGGAGAACAAATTCGGCATCGATCTCGCGCATGCGCCCGGCGCGTTTCGCCGCGCGGCGCAGTTGCCTGGCCTCGCCGTCACCGGCATCGCCCTCCATATCGGCTCGCAGCTCACCGATCTCGGCCCGTTCGAGCTCGCCTATCGCCGCGCCGTCGAGCTGCTGCGCGCGCTCGCCGGCGAGGGCATCCTCCTGTCCCGTCTCGATTTCGGCGGCGGGCTCGGCATCCGCTACCACAATGAGCGCCCGCCCGCGATCGAGGATTACGCCGCCCTGGTGAAGCGCGTCACCGGCGATCTCGACATCGAGCTCGAATTCGAGCCCGGCCGTTGGCTGGTCGGCAATGCCGGCGTGCTGGTCGCGCGCGTCCTCTATGTCAAAGAGGGGGCATCGCGGCGCTTCCTGGTCCAGGACGCGGCAATGAACGACCTGATCCGCCCGTCGCTCTATGAGGCCTGGCACGACATCGTGCCGGTCGCGGCGCCCGCTGCCGGCGCCGAGCGCCGGCCGGTCGATGTGGTCGGCCCGGTCTGCGAGACCGGCGACAGCTTTGCCGCGCAGCGGCTGCTGCCGCCGATCGCCGCAGGCGACCTGCTGGCGGTAATGTCGGCAGGAGCCTATGGCGCGGCGATGAGTTCCAGCTACAATAGCCGCCTGCTGGTGCCGGAAGTGCTGGTGCAGGGCGATCGTTTCGCGGTGATCCGCGCGCGCCCGTCCTATGAGGAGCTCCTGTCGCAGGACAGGATGCCGGATTGGCTCGCCGAACGTTGATGGCGAGGGGTGACGAATGAGCGACGGCGCAAAGACGCAACAAGCGGTTGAGAGCCCCGCTCTCGGCGGACGGCTGAGGCTTGCCGGGGCGGCGTTGCTGTGGGAGCGGCTCTGGCCGTCGCTTTGGCCGGCCACCGGCATCCTCGGTGCGTTCCTGGCGCTTGCCCTGTTCGATCTGCCGGCGCGGCTACCAGGCGCGCTGCATGCGGCGCTGCTCGTGCTCGTGGCGGCAGCGCTGGTCGCGGCGCTGGTGCCGGCGATCCGCGGCTTCCGCCTGCCCGATCGCAGCGCCGAGCGCCGGCGCGTCGAGCAGGCGAGCGGCCTCACGCATCGGCCGCTGACCGCGCTCGAGGACCGCTTGAGCGGCGGCGGCGATGATCCGGCGGCGCAGGCGCTGTGGCAGGCGCATCGCGCGCGCATGGCGGCGCAGCTGCGCAGCTTGCGCGTCGGCTTGCCCGCCGCCGGGCTGGTGCGGCGCGATCCTTTCGGCCTGCGCGCGGCGCTGGCGCTGGTGCTGCTGATCGCCGCGGTCGATGCCGGCCCGGATTGGTCGCAGCGGCTGCTGCGTTCGCTCTCGCCCAGCTTCGAGCCCTGGAGCGGCGGGGCGCAGGCGAGCCTCGACATCTGGGTGACGCCGCCCGAATACACCGGCCTGCCGCCGCAATTCCTGCCGGCGACGGCGCCCGACCAGCCCATCGCCGTGCCGACCGGCAGCACCGTGCTGGCGCAAGTCCATGGCGGCGGCAGCCCGCCGCAACTCGAGATCGACGGCAAGGCGAAAGCGTTCAGCCGCATCGATGCGGAGAATTTCAAAGGGGCGGCGGCGCTCGCGGCGGGAAGCAAGCTCGCCGTCGAGCAGGATGGCCGCACGCTCGGCGCCTGGCCGATCACCATCATTCCCGATTTGCCGCCCAAGATCGACTTCGCCAAGCCGCCGCAGCACACCGATCGCGCGGTGCTGCGGCTCGAATACGTGGCGACCGACGATTACGGGGTCGAGAGCGCCCGGGCGGTGATCACCCGGCCCGGCGACAAGAGCCCGCCGATCATCCTCGACCTGCCGCTGCCGGGCGAGCACCTCAGAGACGTGCATGACACGAGCTTCAACGACCTGACCGCGCATCCCTGGGCCGGGCTGCCGGTCGACATCCATCTCGAGGCGAAGGACGCGCTCGGCCAGACCGGCGAGAGCGACACGCTGCGCATCACCTTGCCGGAGCGCGCCTTCCACAACCCGGTGGCGCGCGCGATCATCGACCAGAGGAAGCAGCTCACCCTCGACCCGACGCAGCGCGAGGTCGTCGCCGAAACGCTCTCCGACCTGTCGCTGCGCCCCGCCATGTTCAACGACGACAAGGTCGTGTTCCTGGCGCTGCGCACGGCGCAAGCGCGGCTCGTCCTCGACAAGGACGCCCAGGCGGTGCCGGCGGTGCAGCAGCTGTTGTGGGACACGGCGGTGCGCATCGAGGATGGCCGCACGACGCTGGTGCAGCGCGACCTGCGCGACGCGATGAAGGCGCTGCAGGATGCGCTGGCGCGCAACGCGCCCGATGCCGAGATCGAGAAGCTGATGCAGCAGCTGCAACAGGCGATCAACCGCTACCTGCAGGCGCTGGCGCAGAACGCGCAGCAGCAGGATCAGCAGAACCAAGCGCCGATCGACCCGTCGCGGCTGCTCAGCCAGCAGGATCTGCAACGCATGCTCGACCGCGCGCGCGAGCTGGCGCGCACCGGATCGCGCGACGCCGCCCGCGATCTGCTGTCGCAGCTGCAGGACATGCTGGAGAATCTCCGCATGGCGCGGCCCGGCCAGATGGGCAATGGCGCCAGCCAGGCGATGCAGGAGATGCAGCAGATGATGGAGCGCCAGCAGCAGCTCCTCGACAAGAGCTTCCGCTCGCGCGGCCAATCGGGACAGATGGGGCGGTCAGGCCAGATGGGCCAGGACAACATGGCGGGCGACCAGGAGGCGCTGCGGCGCGAGCTCGGCGAGATGATGCGCCGCCTCGGCGAGCAATCCGGTGACCTGCCGCAATCGCTGGGCCGCGCCGAACGCGCCATGCGCGGCGCCACCAGCGCGCTGCAGCAGGGCCAGCCGGGCGATGCCATCGGACCGCAGACCGAGGCGCTCGACCAGCTGCAACAAGCGGCGCGCAGCCTTGCCCAGCAATTGCTGGGAGAGATGAGCAACGGCGCGCCCGGCAACGATAGCGGCGACCGCGACGGAATGCGCGAGACGGACCGCGATCCGTTCGGCCGGCTCAATCCGCAGGACGACGCCAATGGCGGCATCGACGAGGGCGGGCGGATGCGGATGGGCGGCCCGACCAGCAACTACGCCGTCGAGAAGGCGAAGACCATTCTCGACGAGCTGCGGCGCCGTGCCGGCGAGCGCGACCGGCCGGAGATCGAGCACGACTATATCGATCGGCTGCTGAAGCAGTTTTGACCGCTCGCCCGCGCAGCGCGGCGGAGACGTTCGCGGAGGTAGCCCCATGAAGGTCGGCGTCATCGGCGCCGGTGCGGTCGGATCGGCCTGCGCCTTCGCGCTGGTCATGCGCGGCAGCGCGCGGCACATCATCCTCGTCGATCGCACCCCCGCCCGCGCCAAGGCGGTCGCGACCGATATGCGCTACGGCGCGCCGCTCTCCTCGCCGGTCGAGATCGCGGCAGGCGATTACGGCGATCTCCGCGGCTGCGCTCTGGTGATGATCACCTCGGGGGTCAACGAGAAATCGGGCGGCGCCACCGATCGCGCCGATGCGGCCGGAAGGCTGAAGCTGCTCGACACCAATGCCGGCATCTATCGCGACATCGTGCCGCGCGTCGTCGCCGCCGCGCCGGACGCGGTCATCCTTGTCGTCACCGATCCGCCGGACCCGCTCGCCGATCTCGCCCGCGCGCTCGCCGGTCATGCGCGCCTCCTCAGTACCGGCACCTATCTCGACAGCCTCAGGCTCCGCGTCCATATCGGCGCGGCGCTCGGCGTCGCGGCCGCCGAGGTCGAGGCCCAGATCCTGGGCGAGCACGGCACCTCGGAGGTGTTCGTTTGGTCGGGCGCGCGCATCGCCGGCGTGCCGCTCGCCGATGCGCTCGCCCAGCGCCGCCTCGCCCCGGACGCGTTCCGCGCCGGGATCGAGCGCGAGGTCCGCTACGCCAACATCACCATCATCGAAGGCAACAATGCCAGCCAATACGGCATCGGCATGGTGTCGGCGCGCATCGCCGAAATGGTACTGCGCGACGAGCGCGCGGCGATCCCGATCGGCGTCTACAGCGAACGCTACGGCGCGACCCTCTCCCTCCCCGCCATCATCGGCCGCGCCGGCGCCGCTGAGGTCCTGGCGCCGCGGCTCGACCCCGCAGAGGAGCAAGCGCTGCAGAAGAGCGCCGACACCTTGCGGCAGGCTTACGCGCGGATTCGGTAAAGCAGTACATATCGCGCGGCGGCGCCCTGCCCCTGTCATCGCCTTGCCCGCGAAAGCGGGCATCCAGCGCTTCAGCTCCGGCGAGCGGAGCGCGCGGCTCTCTGGTTTCCCGCTTTCGCGGGAAAGGCGGAAAAAAAGACGGTGGGATGGTAGCGGCGCCTTCGCAGCGAGTCCCGAGACCGCTACTGCCCCAGCGCGTCCTCGACGGCGAGGCAGATCTGGTCGAGGGTGAAGGGCTTTTCGATGACGCGGTGGATGAGGGCTTCGAGGTTGTGCGCGCGCTGGCGCTCGCTGGCGAAGCCGGTCATCAGCAGGATCCGCATCTCCGGGTGATCCTTGCTGGCCTTGAGCGCCAAGGCGATGCCGTCGAGATTGGGCATGACGATGTCGGTGAGCAAGAGGTCGAAGCGCTCGCCGGCGAGAGCGCCGAGCGCTTCCGAACCGTCCGCCACGGTCGTCACCTCATGGCCGCGGTGCTGCAGCGCCCGCGCGACGAAGGCGCTGACCGCCTTTTCGTCCTCCGCCACCAGAATCTTTGCCACGCTATCAAGCCACGCTGTTAACCGTTACCTGCGACCGAAACCTTGATCATCGTTGCCGCTTCGTTGGGCTGGGCAATGCTCGTGCGGAAGGGGATGCTGGCGCCCGGCAGCAGCCGGTCGTCGCTGACGGTGAATTCCCAGGATTGCAGCTCGTGATTGCTGCCGTCGAGCAGCGTGACTTTGAGCTTCGGCACGCGCCGCGCCACTTTCGAGACATTGACCACGTCGCCCTGGATGACCAGCGTCGGCAGACCGTTCTCAGTATCGCGCGTCGGCGTCACGTTGTGGAAGTCGAAGCTGCCCTCGGCCGTCTCCACGGGAATGCCGACCATCTGATAGTAGCGCCCCATCGCCGGCCAGCGGCTCACCAGCTGGTCGCGCGTCAACCACAGGCCGCCGGCGAGAATACCGGCGAGGACGATCAGATAGGCGACCCAACCGGCGGCCGAAACCCGCCGCCGCGGCGGCGTCAAGGCCGGGAGCTGCACCCTGCCGGCGCCGCGCAGCGTCATCTCCGGGGCGGCGGCGGGCAGCGGCTCGGGCGGGGGCAGATCGACCCGCCGCGGCGCATCGTCGGCGGGCTCCTGATGCCATGTATGGGCGCAGCTCGCGCAGCGCACGAGTCGGCCGGCCTCGCCCAGCGCGCGCGGGTCGACCAGATATCGGGTGGAGCAGGCCGGACAGGTTACGATCATTAGTGCCGCAGCGCCTTTTTATCCTTATAGGGCTCAATCGTCGCGCGAAGCAAAGGAAACCTCGTCCTGACGGCCGGCCTTCGCGCTCGCCGGCAACCGCCGACGATTCGCGACTCGCCGCCAGCCCCGCGAGCGCCTTCTGCCGACTCGCCGGTGCGATCGGCAGCCCGGCCAGGACCGGCACGCAGGCCACCGGGGCGGCGCCCCGGCGCGCGTCAAAATGCCCGGGATTGCCGCGGGAATCCACGGGGATTCGCGGCGCCTGCCGATCCCTCGTGCGGGCGTGGCGGCGCGGCAACGGTGGCCACGGCCGCTTCTGGACGTGCACCGGCGCATCGTGCCATCTTGCCGCTGCGGCGAGGGTCGATGCCGCGGTGCGACGGAGAGCGCGCTCCTTGGTTCGCTTCGAAAATGTCGGCATGCGGTACGGCGCGGGCCCCGAGGTGCTGCGCGACATCACCATGGAACTCGCCGCAGGCTCCTTCCACTTCCTCACCGGGCCGAGCGGCGCCGGCAAGACCAGCCTGTTGAAGCTCATCTATCTGGCGGAGCGGCCCTCGCGCGGCCTGATCTCGCTCTTCGGCCGCGACATCGCCACGACGCCGCGGCGCGAGCTGCCGGCGCTGCGGCGCAAGGTCGGCGTCGTGTTCCAGGATTTCCGCCTCATCGACCATCTTTCCGCCTTCGACAATGTGGCGCTGCCGCTGCGCGTCGCCGGCCTCCCGGAAGATCAGATCCGCGAGCATGTGACCGAGCTGCTGCGCTGGGTCGGATTGGCCGACAAGCTCAACGCCCGGCCGGCGACGCTCTCGGGCGGGCAGCAGCAGCGCGTCGCGATCGCCCGCGCGGTCATCGGCCGGCCGAGCCTGCTGCTCGCCGACGAGCCGACCGGCAACGTCGATGACGAGATGGCGCTGCGCCTCTTGCGCCTCTTCGAGGAGATGAACAAGCTCGGCACCACCCTCGTCATCGCCACCCATAACGAGGCGCTGGTGACGCGTTTCGGCCATGCCCGGCTCCATCTCGAGAATGGCGAGCTCACCCAGCTGCGCGCCCGCGAACGGCAAGCGGGCTAGCGCGCCATGCTGTCGCGCCGGCTCGACATCCCGCTCAACCGCGACGGCTCGGTCCGGTTCCTGCCGTGGATCATCGCGCTCATGGTCTATCTCGCCGGCCTCGCCTTGGCCGGAACGCTGATGCTGCACGACGCGCTGCAGCGCTGGGATGCGAGCCTCGCCGGCACGCTTACCGTGCAGGTGCCGCCGCCCGCGAGCGAGACCACCGACGCGCTTCCCGCCGTGCTGGAGCTGCTGCGCGAAACCCGGGGCGTTACCAGCGCCGAGGCGCTGTCGCGCGAGGCGACGGCAAAGCTGATCGAGCCCTGGCTCGGCACGACGCTCACCCCTGATGAGCTGGCGCTGCCGCGGCTTATCGACCTGCGCATCAATGAGGCCGCGCCGCCCGATCTCGCCGCGCTCAAGACGCGGCTCACCGCCACCGCGCCGGGCGCCGAGCTCGACGATCACCACTTGTGGCTCGACCGGCTCGCCGCGCTGGTGCTGTCGATCGAAGCGACGGCCCTCGCCGTCGTGCTGCTGATCGGCGGCGCGGCCGTGCTCACGGTGGTCTTCACCACCCGCGCCGGGCTTGCCGTGCACCATGCGGTGATCGAGGTGTTGCACCTCATCGGCGCGCGCGACGGCTACATCGCCGGCCAGTTCCAGCGCCAGGCGCTGGAGCTCGGCCTGCGCGGCGGGCTCGCCGGGTTGGTGCTGACGGTGCTGACCTTGATCGGCATCGGCCGCGCCAGCGCCGCCACCGCGCTCTTCGGCGAGCGGGTGCGGCTGTTGCCGGCGCTGCAGCTCGCGCCGTGGCATTGGCTGCTGCTGCTGGCCCTGCCCTTCATCGCCGCGCTCATCGCCATGCTCACGGCGCGCCTCACCGTGATGCGGGCGCTGAAGCGCATGCCATGAGCCTGCGCGCGGCGGAGCGAGCGGGCAGGTTGCGTTGGCGCTGGCTGGGTCTGCCCGTGGCCGTGCTGGCGGTGCTGGGCGTGCTGTGGCTCGGCGGCCTCGTCTGGTTCGCGCGCGCGATCCCGGCCGAGGTCGCCGATGCTGAAAGCAAAACCGACGCGATCGTCGTGCTCACCGGCGGCAGCCTCCGCGTCCAGAGCGGCCTCGCCCTGCTCGCCGCCGGCAAGGCGCAGAAGCTGTTCATCTCCGGCGTTTACCATTCGACCGATGTGGCGGCGCTGCTGCATATCGCACGCCAATCGCCCGAGCATGTGGCCTGCTGCATCGTCCTCGGCCACGCGGCCGACAATACGTTCGGCAACGCGCTCGAGACGGCGCAATGGATGCACAGCGAGGGCTTCCACTCGCTGCGGCTGGTGACGGCGAGCTATCACATGCCGAGGAGCCTGCTCGAGTTCTCGCGCGTCATGCCGGATATCCGCATCATCCCCAACCCGGTCTTCCCCGAGCAGGTGAAGCAGCGGCGCTGGTGGGCCTTCCCCGGCACCGCCATGCTCTTCCTCGGCGAATACAATAAGTACCTGGCGGCGCTGGTGCGGCCGTTTGTGCTGGGCAAGGCCGTCGACGAGGCGTCGCCATGATCGTGCTGCGCTCGCTCGCCTTCAACCTCGCGCTTTACCTCGTCACCGTCGCGCAGGCGATCCTGGGGCTGCCGGTCATGCTGCTGCCGCGGCGTCTCGCCTACCGCTTCGGGCGCAGCTGGGCCGATCTGATCCTGCGGCTCTGCGCGGCCATCGCCGGTCTCGGCTACGAGGTGCGCGGGCGCGAGCATTTGCCGAAGGGGCCGGCGATCATCGCGATGAAGCACCAATCGGCCTGGGACACGTTTGCCGTCGCCGTAGTCTTCGACGACCCCGCCATCGTGCTCAAGCAAGAATTGATGTGGATCCCGTTCTATGGCTGGTATCTCTGGAAGTCCGGCATGATCGCCATCGACCGTAAGGCCGGCCCGCAGGCGCTGCGCAAGCTGGTGGCCGCCGGCAAGCGCGCCGCCGCGATCGGCCGGCCGCTGGTGATCTTTCCGGAAGGGACGCGCACGCCCCCCGGCACGCACCGCCCCTACCAGCCCGGCGTCGCTGCGCTCTACCGCCAGCTCGACCTGCCGCTGGTGCCGGTGGCGGTGAATAGCGGCCTCTTCTGGGGGCGGCGCAGCTTCCTGAAGCGGCCGGGCCGCATCACCCTCGAGATCCTGCCGCCGATCCCGCCGGGCGGCGACCGCCACCAGGTGATGCAGGAGCTGGAGCGGCGGATCGAAACGGCGACGGCGCGGCTGGTGGCGGAGGGGCAGCCCGGCCCGTCGCGGCGCGGCAAATCCGGCAACCTCGCCCAGCCCTGACCTCTCAGGCCCGGTGCGGAATTTCCCGCGCCGCATTGCCCCCGGCGATGTAGCCCTGACAAATGGCGCGGGCGAGACCGTGCTGGCTGAACCCGCCGGCGCATTCGCCCCCGGCATAGAGGCCGGGGATGATCTCGCCGGCCATGTCGATCACCTGGCCTTTGGCATTGATGCGCAGGCCGGCCCGCGTGTCGTGCGGAACCGGCGTCGCCCAAGCGGCATAGAAGGGCGGCTTCGTCAGCGTGTAAAGCGGCTTGGGCTTGCCAAAATCCGCATCCACGCCGGTTTCGACAAAACCGTTGTAGCGCGTCACCGTCGCCTCCAGCGCCTCAGGCGGCATCTTCACGCGCTGATAGTTCATCTGAATCTTGGTGGCGAGCTCGGCGAGCGAGCCCGCGGCAAAGAAGAAGCCGCGCTCGACATCGACGTGCGGCGGCTGCGGCTCCCATCGCTCCCGGGCCGCTGCGTCGGCATCGAAGATTGCCCAGATCGGGCCGCCGCCATTGTGCCCGTCGCCGATCCCCGCCATGGCGGCGTCGATGAACAAGCTGGGGTTCCACTGATTGTGTCTGGCGTTCAAATAGCTGTCCTGAATGTAGGGCTCGATCGAGCGATAGTCGTTGGCGGGGTACTGCCCGGCGGTCTCGTCGTAGAAGCGGTTCCCGATCATGTTCACCAGGATCAGATTCTGCCAGTTGGCCACTTTTAGGCCGGTCGCGCGGGCCTTGTCGAAGACCGGGCTGCCGGGCATCCATTGCAGATTGCGGTAGCCGTATTGGCTGCCGATCGTGCCCGGCTTGGTGATGTTGTAACCGAACTCGCCGGTCTGATTGTAAAGCCCCCAAAGCGATGCGCCGACCGCCAGCCCGGCAAGCTCGCCGCTCGCATCCTGGTCCGACCAGGGCTGGCCAGCGACGCCACAGTATTCCTCGGTCAGCTGCGGATTGAACATGCGGCGGAAATTGACGTTGCTGCTCGATCCGCCGGTGCCGAGGATCACCGCCTTGCGGGCACCGATCGTAACCGGCGCACCGCGGAACTCTGCGGCAATGCCATACACCCGCCCGCCGAAGGGCTGCTCGCGGAAGAGATGGGTCATGCGGTGCTCGAGCAGAATCTGCACCCCCGCCCGACGCGCCGCCGCCGCCAAAGGGCGCATCAGGCCGTTGCCCGAGGAGGTGGTGTTGCGCATGCCCTCCGCGGGCGCTCCGGTCTGCACCATCGGCCAGTCCATGACCGCGCAATGATTCTCGCGTGGGACGGAATTGCCGACCGAGTTGCCGCCCCGCGCATCGGGCGGCGTCTCGATGAACACGACGCCATGCGCGACGAGAAAATCGAAGGCCGCAACGTTGTGGTCGGCGAAAGCGCGGATGAGCTCGCGATCGTTGTAGCGATAATCGGGAAAGCCGTTCGGCTCGACGACGCTCCAGTCGGTGAGGTCGCGGAAGAGGAGATCGGGCGAATCGGCAATGCCGTATTTCTTTTGTCGGCTGGTACCGCCGCCGAGCGGCACATTTCCGCCGCTGCAGATCGCGTGGCCGCCGATATCGGGCTGCGTCTCGACGATGATGACCGAGCAGCCGGCCTCGCGCGCGACGATCGCCGCCGGAATGCCGGTGGCCCCGCTGCCGACCACCACGACGTCCGCCTGATGCGTCCATTTCGGCGGCGGCGGCTCGCCCTGAGCCAAAGCGGGCTCGGTCAGGACGCCGGCGGTGAGCGCCGCCGCGACCCCGCTCGTCTTCAGCATATCCCGCCGGCTGATGGTCATGATCATCTCCGATGCGTGCGCGCCTCACCTCAGGGTGGGTCTTTCGCAGCCAGTTGACAACGGCGGTCGCGTGGCGGGTCACGGCTTGCTCCCGGGCCGGCCGCGTGGAAGAGTGCCGCGCCAACGGACCTGCATAACGAGGAGGGAGCACCATGCCCGAACGGCTATTTACGCGCGAGGATCTCGAGACGCTCAAGCAATGGGACGTGCCGACGATCTGCAATGCGCTCGAGATCGTCATGCCGGAGCGCCGCGCCTTGGGCTTCACGGTCGAACCCATGGTAGCGGTCGACCCGAAGCTGCCGCCGATCGTCGGCCTGGCGCGCACCGGCACGATTCGCGCCAAAGAGCCGCCGCGTGGGCCGGTCGCCAATCGGCTCGACTGGTACGATTACGTCGCCAAGGCCGACCTCCCGACGGTGGTGGTGCTGCAGGATATCGACCACCCGCCCGGCTTCGGCGCCTATTGGGGGGAGGTGCAGTCGACGGTGCACAAGGCGCTGGGTGCGCTGGGTTGCGTCACCAACGGCTCGTTCCGCGACCTCACCGCCTGGGCGCGCGACTTCCAGATGATCGGCGGCCGCGTCGGGCCGAGCCATGCGCATGTCCACATGGTCGATTTCGGCAAGCCGGTGAACGTCTTCGGCATGCAGGCGACGCATGACGACGTGATCCATGCCGATTACCACGGCGCGGTCGTCATCCCGGCCGAAGCGGTGAAGAAGCTCCCCGCCGCGGTCGACCTCGTGGCGCGGCGCGAGAAGGTCATCCTCGACATCTGCCGGAGCCCCGAATTCTCCGTCGCGGCCCTGCGCGACGCGATCAAGCGCGCCGGCGAGATCCACTAGGTCTCGCCCTTCCCTCTCGCGCGGGCGTTCTCCTCGGGAGAACGTTTCGCGCGCGGGGATTTGTCTGTGGACGAATACAGGTTGGGGATTCTGGGGAAGCCGGGGATCAGCTTGCCGAGGCTAGGTTTCTTAACCATTTAGAGGCTATTCCTGGTGTGGAGGACGCGAGGACAAACCAGGAACATTTCTGTTGTAGCAAGGGCTGAGCGCTGCTAGGGGTAGGGCAGCCCGCCCGCAGCGTTGAGGATTCGTTCCCATGCCTATCGTCGCCTCGATCTCGCAGCAGATCTGGGACATGAAATACCGGCTCAAAGGGCCGGACGGGGCGGCGGTCGACAAGACGATCGAGGATACCTGGCGCCGGGTGGCCAAGGCGCTGGCCGAGCC
>Ga0335073_10001852_pt1 | contig 28662 bp, 28 predicted proteins | sample Lox_Sample_22_FD_207093 | JGI IMG/M metagenome (GOLD analysis project Ga0335073, IMG submission 207093) | Soil microbial communities from Loxahatchee National Wildlife Refuge, Florida, United States - Lox_Sample_2.2 | ecosystem: Environmental > Terrestrial > Soil > Wetlands | place: USA... | reverse complement strand
GAGGCGTGGGGACATCGAAATGACATTAAATTTCTGTCATTCACAGGGTTTCTTTTCTTTCAAGGCTACTATCAGGACGGGTTCGATGAATTGCTAGAGTCAACCCGCGCCCGCTTGGAGTCATTCTTCACTTTTAGAAATGTGGCATGCGTCAAGATATCCCTCAGTATAAAGGAAAGAGACATGCCTTCACAATTTTCGGAGTATGAGCTATGTAAATGTTGGGAAGAGTGGGCAACCTACACCAAAACGATGTGTAAGATCATGGAAGCACCACGCGAACCTCCTCGACCGTTAATCCTGCAATATGAGGAAAGCAATTAGACCTAGAGTGGTCTTGAGCGAGCGAGTAGTGTAAGTTTGCCCATAATTTTAAGGTACTGAGCCGCCGGACTCATCCGGATTCCTAAGCAGGTCATGCGAAGTTAGATCTTCGATGTCCAGTCTTTTCATGTATCAAAGGCCCACGAATTACGAACTCGAAGAAGAGGAAACGCAAATTGAAGCGTCCAATGACAAATTATAACAAAACTTGCCATCACGGTACCTCAAGAGCAATTACTGGAAATTTGATCGCGGCTACGCACGGAAGTTAGCCAATTGAAGTGCGATTGGATGAGATTTTGGGTCAAAGTGTTTCCTGATTCGGTTGGTGAGGTAAGCCCTCCTATTCAGGATTATTCAACAGTCTTCTAAGCATTTGCTCCATTCATACGACTGTGGCTTTTAATGCTTGATTTTGGTCTACTTCGTTCTTATTGGTTTGACTATTATAATTTTCGTGTTTACCCGAAAGCAGAGCTGACCGCTTGCAGGGAACCCGGAAGTAATACTTCCTTCGTAGCTTATATTCGGGACCAGCTGCGCTTTCATTCATTTATGATTTCTTCGGTACGATTACAGCCTTTGACGGCTGAAAACGAAATATAATCCATGAAAATGTCGAATCGGTGCCTACTTTTCCGACTCCCTCGAGAAATTAGAGATGAGATATATAGCATCTTGCTGGTTCGACAAAAACAACTCCGCCGACCTCATCGATTTGAGCCGACTGAGAATTGCTTGAATATCCATATCCTGCTCTTAAACAAAGAAATCCACCATGAAGCGAATCTAACCTTGCTGCGGCAAAACTCGTTTCTGACCTCGCACATGTTCACGACGTATCCGGTCCACGCGGCCCTCTGGCCACTGCGCATCACACCCGTAAGCGACGCCCAGCTCTCACTCATCCGCGACATCACGATCCGCGTGCAAGCGGGCTGGGACGCGCGCAGCTTCGCGCACCTCTCGGCGCTGTGGCAGCACCGCACCGACATCCGCCGTCTCGCCGTGCAAGTGCACCTGCCCAACCTCACGGGCGTGCACCTGGTCTGCACGCAGCGCGCCGCGCCGATTCGCGACCAGCTGTCGGCGCTGTTCGCGCTGCGGAACGTCGGGAACGTCAAACTCGAGATTCACTGGATGGGGTGGTGGAACGCGCCTGATCTGGAGGCCGTGCTGCGCGAGCTGGAGAGCATGGCCGCGCTTATGGGCGGCGACGGCGGCGAGCGTGATCTCTCGTCTTTGAGTGCTCAGCGCGGAGCTGCGAAGATAATGTCAGTTGGAGGGCGTGACGCTGCGCCGGAAGATAGGAGCACTCATATTCCCCAGCTCGCTTTTCCGGTCGAGCGGATGAGTCCTACCAGTGTGAGCGTCGATTTCACTACAGAGGCTTTGGTCAATACGTTTCTCAACGGACTGAATTGGAAAAGTGACCAAGTAGAAGAGCGTGGTTTTGGTTTTGGCGGTGTGGAAAGTCGTAGCGCCGTACTGTGATGGTTTCGATTCGTAATCCCCTTGACGAGTTTTATGCGGCGTTGTCTATGGCGTGAGCAGGCAAATTGTGCCCAAAAATATCCTCTCGGCGCTATGGAAGAGTATAAGGCGTAAGGTATTCTGCGTTTGGACATCATGGTTCCGTGAAATATTGCATATTGCATGCAGAAAACCAGGCTAACAGCACGACCGCTCTTGAGCACGACCAACACAGAACTTTAGTCTGGTCGACGGTCAAACATAGTAGATTATTCTGATTTCATCTACATGGCAACTAGATAGCCATCAATTGTACAACGAATAACATGTCATGAAGGCATTACCGCCGGCCCCTGAAACTCCATACCGCCCGAAAGCCCATCCCTACACCTTGCCATAGAGGTACCCAAGCGAGATACCATCACCCACCATAACATCGTCATCGTCGTAGTCCTCCGCGGCGCCAACCACGCTCTCCGTCTCGCCGGCCCTGCCGCCCTCCGTCAAGATCACCACGCTCAGACACGCAGCGTAGGCCTCGCGCACAGCACACGCCACGCACGTGTCATTGACGTTAGCGACAAGCGCATCAAAGCCGAAGTTGGCGCACCAGGCACGCGCAAACACCTCGTTATCGCTGACGCCGCACGCCTCGACAACGAGCACCTCCTCGACCCCCCTGAACGCTGGCTGGTCGGCCTCGGTGCCGACCTCGGTGCCGACCTCGCTCCGCCGCTCGCCCTCCCACTCGCTGTACGCGACCTCCGCCCCGCTGCCCGCCGCCACCACCGACGCCGACGCCGAGAAACTGCGCACCGGCGGCCGCCGTGTCGGACTCACCGGCGTCGAGCGCGAGCGCGCATCACGCGCCCTGTCCCTCCCGCCGTTCGCGCGCCCCTCGTTGCGGTCCCACCAGCGGGCAACGTCCGGGCCAGAGATGCCATCCTGCGCGCGCGCCACAGCGAACGGAAACGCGCGGCGGCGCAGCGGGTGCGGGCCCGCCGCACACGGGAACGCAGCCACGAACGCGACGTCGAAGCGCAGGCGCAGGCGGCGGGATGCGCCGGCGCCCACCGCGAACACGACCGCGGCGTCGTGCAGCTGCGCGCCGCGGCCGGAGGCAGCGTCGTACAGCGCGTTCGCGGCCTGGTCGGCCGCCGACGCCGCGCGGAACGCCAGCTTCTCGATGCGCAGCACATCCGCGGCGTTGGCGCTGCCGGCCGAGCGCAGCGACGCGGCGTCGTCGGTGGCCGCGGGCGGCGGCCGCGCCACCACCGGCACCCACTCGTCGAAGTCGGCGGCTGCGAGCGGCGCGCTGCAGCGCCCCAGCGCGTCGCTGCGCGCGCCCAGCGTGTCGACGTCGCGCCGCGAGAGACGCCGCCGCGAGGGTGGCTCCGCTTGCCGCACCACGATGCACGCCGTGCGCGCCAGGTCCGGCGAGAACAGGCACGGGCCCACCCAGCCGGCCACCGCGCGCACGCCGCGCGCCGCGCCGAGGACTTTGCCTAGGATGCTCTGCGCGCTCCAGTACGTGTTTGCGCGGTACTGGATGCCGGCGGCCGGGTACATGTGGCTGAGGAACTGCAGGCCGGGGCGGGCGTCGCGGTCGCAGTCGACGAGGCTGTTCATGAGCAGGAAGGGGAGCGTCGGGCCCGGCAGAATGACGCCGGTGAACCAGCTCATGGTGTCGGCGGAGCGGTCCTCGAGCGCGGTTTCGCCGGGCCGTTCGCGCGTGATCGTCGCTTCGACTTCTTGCATGTTCGGCCACTTGAGGCGCGCGGCGAACTTGAGCAGAGCGGCTCTTTGCCGGCGCTTGGAGCGCAGCTCAAATGTGAATGTCGATTGCAGTGCGGATGTCTCCGAACGAGAGATGGCCATGTTTTCCAGCCAGCGTTCCGCAAGAGCGATATCCCAGCTCACTTTTGGAGGAAGCTTCGAGAGCAACTCACGCTTGGCTTTGTCCATATGATCGGAGGATTGAATCCGTAGATGCAACTCTGCGGCTAGAAGCAGCTGGTGGAAAAATCGTTGTTTGATACGCTCCTCATGGTGGTCGAAGAACTTGGCTACGACTTGGTTGCGCGGCTGCGAGAAGTCGATCCAATCCGGATTGCTGAGCACCGTGATCAAATCAGCAATTTGCATTGCACGGTCGTAGTGTGGTTCAGCGGCAAAACGCTCAGGATCTTCGATCAGCTTTCCATAGAGGTATCGATATGTGTCTTCCGGATGCTCGTCCTCGAAACCCATTTCCAGATCACTGAGTCGTTCGAGGATGGCGATCAACTTCATCTTCCGTGGTCTGGCCGCGCTCCCATACTTGAATGGTGACTTGAGAATGCCGAATTGCCCGATATAGTATGTTAATGTTGTTGTGCCTGGACTGCGGCCGAATGCGTAGCCCATACACGGCTGTTCGAGTGAGTACCACGGGAATTTGGAGTCAGCTGGTCCCGTCATAGACAGCGTCATGGCTGCGAAGCTTTCATCATCGAACGGTGCTCTATCGCTACGAAGGTCGCTTTCTGTTGTCATGATAGCGAAGAATCTATAAGTTCCCGGCGCGAGTTCTGCCTCCTCTATAAAGCCTTTAAAACTGGACGCACCGTGACACACGAGCTGTTCCGCCTCTCGTTGTGAAAGAAGTGATGTCCCCTCATAACCACGAGGTGGCCATTCTCTGCTCTTTTTGAGCCTTCTCGGCTCCTGTCTATCCTCATTTGCGTCTTGAGATCGCCACCTTCTGTGCGAGAGAGCATTCTGGGCGTACGCGACGTAAGACGCTGGAGGAGGTGGATGTGGAGCAATCGGTAGAGTACCTGAAGTTGGCGTCGAATCGTAGCTACCTCTGCGTGGAGGAGTACCGTATGCAAGAGTGATCAGCGGCGAAGTGAGTGATCGAGAAGGTAGAGCAGGAAGTGGAGGTAGAGGGGGCAATGGAGCAAGCGGTCGAGTTCGAGGTGACCAGATCGCTGAGCCTGAGCCACGACGTTGCGAGCGGTCCCGGTAGCCGATGTCGCTACTCATACTCCTCTCATAGCGGTAGTCAGGCTGAGGCAAGCGTGCGGAAGAATCTGTAGTCATGCTCAGTCCTGCACGAGTACGAGGCTGAAGCGGCGTGCGGCGAGAGCTTCGAGAGCGTGAAATTGGAGGAGATGAGAAGAGATTGATCTCAATAAGAGGAGGTTGCGTGTAATCTGCAGCCATCCTGGACTCTCTTCGACTCGTATCGAAGGTAGAGAGTCCGGTGAAGCGGTGGGGGGTGTTGTTCAGAGCAAAGACGGTTACTCACTTCATCACCAAGCTCTCAATGGTGAGCGCAGGCAAACGGCGGCTACCAAAGGAGTCAGATGGTATTTTCTGAGCCGATAGAAGCCTGAAAGCAGGCAGATTCGAGGGCATGAAGAGTTGAAGGCGGGTAAGGAGGACGAGAGTTGGTTTGGCGCCTCACTGAATGAGACGCGGCTGAGGGACAACAGGCTGATACCAGCCGCGGGGGCGGGGAGACGCCTCGGCGGTACGCTCCGTATTGATCATCAATAGCTGGGCAACTTCACGGCTGTTCCTTAGCGGGCCGTCGAAGCACGCCTGCGTTTCAGCCGCCACTGCCACAAGATCTTCAGGCACCTTGATGTAGGTCTGCTACCCGCATTCCGGGAAGGATTCCACTTGTTGTCCGCGATTAAATGCTTATATCTGTCCCAATGTACTCAAAATTGCATCTATACCCACGTGAGACGCACGACACTCTCTCCCACGCCTCTTACGCAACCGTTGCTCTCATTGGTCCAACACAGCAATATCGTGGCGTCTTAAGACACTGAACGGAGCACGACAAATCAATTGGACATGAAGAGTTTATGTATCGAGTGGATTAGTGCTACCTTGTGTATTTGTTAAGCAATTGTTACAGTTTGCTACGCCTCCGCTGCGAGCGTAGACGTGCTGGTATCAATCATGAACCCGACTTGTATGATGCCTGCAAAAGAGCCGTTGGCGCTCTTGTCTCTCTTAATGTCAACTCTCGTCTTCTCAAGGCCATAGCTCTTGATCCGCAACGAGTGCTCATCCCCCACATGTCCCAAAGGTTGCCATATACAATGCAATGCCTCCCGCCTCTCTCCAATCGTCTTCTCATTGCTTCGCAACTACCTTTGACTGTTCCTTCACCTATCCCTTCAATCCAAAGTTGAGTTGTCTCATAGTATCTCCCTGACGCAATGGGATGGAAAAGTGGAGTCGGTAGACCATACTGTCGTTCAAATAGCCTTCTCTTCTCCGCAATCCAGGGCTCTTTTCGCTTCTGGTCGAGTATATGCGTGATCTCCTCACCGTGAAGGACGTTTGCTTGTCGTCTGCACCGCATGCACGACGCGAAGCAATTGACGCAAAAGTTGAAGCAATACAAACCAGGCGACATCCAGTTCCCAAGTCGAAGACGACTACATACTTGATGCCTTGGGTATGCAGGACGAAAGATCCGTGGGTATATCTCATAAAACTTCATTAACGTAACTCAATCTCGCTTCAGACCAGTCAGCGCACGACGGAAGTCCGCAACATCGTTACGTGGACGCAAACGTGTAGCCTTCGCTGCGCTCGACGAGCATCTGATAGTACTCGACGAGGACCTCTGGCTGAGGGACGATGCGCCACTCGAGCTTCTCGAGGAAGAAGAGCTCGAGCAGGGCGAGCTCCTTTGCGGAGACGCCGCCGACGCGCGCGTACGTGTTGTTGGTCCAGAAGCTGTCGCCCAGGCCCTTGGCGGCGACGGTGGCGGCCGCAATCAGAAAGCGGTGCACCGTCAGCGACGAGATGGTGAAGCCCAGGTACAGCGAGCACATGCGGTCAATGTAGTACACCATGCTGAGCAGCAACGGCGGCGACAGCGTCGCGTGCACGATCAGCCGGTTGAGGTAGTCGCGCACTGAGATGCCCGGCGGCGCTCTGTAGTAAATATGAGCAATGCGCTTCCTTCGCTTTTCGTGCCACGCGCCCGTTCGTCGCCGGCTCACGGACAATCAATTGGCGCGGCCATCACCGCCCCGATCTAAATTCCAAATGATAATAAAATACATACCGTGAGTGGAAGCGAGTCAGCTGACCGTCGCGCAGAGGGATCTTGTCGTTTATGCGCACCAACTCCATGAGCATATCAGATATCAAAATGCCCAGATCGGTCACGCTACACTCTGCGTAGTTGGCCGGTAGCACTTTCTTTGTGCCGTTCGATTTGGCTCGCTTCGAAGGAGATGAATCGCTGCTGTTGCGCGAGGTGCTCGCAATCGTCGATGCCGTCGGTACGAGTGACAGATGTGGTGAAGGATCTACCCGCGGATTCGGTTCGGGGGGGTGAGTGAGAGTGTCTGTCGAGGTCGAAGTGTGGTGCTCGTGCTCTGGCTCCGGTTCTCTTCTCTTTGAGGGTGTGGTTGTGGAATGAGGCGTTTGCATTGGTGCCGCGAATGTTATGGCGTTGGTGCTTCGAGTGATGTTATCGATGTTTGTTGATGGCGCCGGCCACCGAGCCGTGGGAGGATAACCGGGTGGGGTGTATTGCGTTCCCGCATCCACGGTCGGCTCTTTTAGAAGAGGTGAGGCAGCCTTCACCGCAGGCTGCTCCATAGATTGAAAAGGTCCATTCGAACGGCGACCGGAGGTATGTCCGGAGGAGGTATGCGGCTTGGCAGAGGATGACGAGGGAGAAGGGCGTTTGAGTTGGCCGAATGAGCTGTGAGAGCTGGCTCCGTGAAACGAAGGCTTTGGAGACAACGTTGGAGAAGGAGTTGCAAGTGTTGTCATGATCTTAGGTCAGTAGGCGGGAATATCGTCTCGGCGTTGTGCCGACGCAGCGCGATATGTGGATTGCGCGAGTCCAAGCAACACTGGCGTTGAGATTTCACAGAGCATGGCCTGGCCCCGTGGAAGAAAAAGACAAATGGAAGAGGAAGGGTTGGAAGAGAGAGACAGACAGACACTCAAGCAATCGGGTTGGAGTGGTGGAAGCAGGGCCAGGCGAAGAGTAGAATAGTAGCGGTGCAAAGTTTGGCGGCGCGGCCCACACCGGATGATATAGAGAAATGCGGAGGAGGCCAGCAAAGGCCAGCATGCCAGGAAACACGCACTTACTGGCCATTCTCGAGCTTGTACACGCGCTACTCATCAAATGGCCGCCGGGTCAGTCTTCGTAGCTTAGTGCTCTCCTCTTTTCTGGCCAGCACACATGGACTGAACCACCGCCGCGTGCGTCTGTTCCGCCTCCGCATTGGACAAGCCTCAAAAAACACTCAGCCTAGCCCTCCGAAAACTGCACAATTCGGGGGCCCGACTAGCAAGGAACCGAGAAGGGCGGAAACGGCCAGTGAGCGCTCCTGAAATTGCTGACGGCGCTCGATCCGTGTGTCACTGTGGTTGCGAAGGAAAAAAAATGAAACGGTTTAGAGTGCAAAAAGCCGCAAGGCTGAGTTTGCAGATCACGAAAAAGCACTTTATTCTATAAGGCGCCGCATATGCCATCCTCCTCCTACCCTACCAGCCACCCACTGCCATGTCAACCGTTCAGGCGTAGGGAGGAGAGGAGTCCAGCGCATTGTGAGCGTCCTTGCAGTTCCATCTCTGTGCCCTTATACCTCTGGCGTGTCTTCCTGACTCCAGCGGAAAAACGGCTGGTTGAAAGGGGGGTCCACTTTGCTCAAGCCATGCTGCGCTATCGGCACGAAGAGCGACCGTGAGAATGATCTGCGCTGGCTTTCCGTTGGTGGACGACACGCGCCTGGACCAGAAATGCCGGCGCGAACGCCGGTAGTTGCGAAAAGGAAATACAGTCGGAAGGCGGCTATATCTGAGACAAACGCTATGCTGAAAACTTCATTTCGGAGGCAATTTCGTCTTATTTCGTCAGTTAGGCACCCCTTACGCTGAATCTCCAAGACGATGCTTTGACATGCTTCATATGTACGAGACTTGCACTCTTCGCTGATGTATCCGGAAGTTGCTTTGACTTGTTGAAGCTGAAGGCTTGATGGAAAACAACCAATCGAAAGTGGAAAGTGTCATATGTAATGAGGTCACTGCACGTGGGATGTTTGCAGCGATGTTCATTCTCATCAACAATGGGTGGTCTTGGAGTTTTGGAGGTCAGGCCCAGTCATAAGGATTGCGTAATTTGGTCATCAGTTGAGTGCATAGGTCGTTGGAGACACAGCTCTCAGGGCTGACGGCACGTAGACTAAACATGAAGTGACAATTGACCAGCCTACCACTGTGAAATCGCTACTGAGAAAGACACCACATCCTCCTAACATGCTACAACTCCAGATAATGCAGAGGCGGGTATTCCTCTACCATGCAGGAAGTCCCGCCGTATTGTTCCTTGCTATAACTTCCATTATGCCACAGCCAGATCTGCAAATGAAGATGAGGAAGACATGGTCAAAAATAAGTTGAGATCGCAGATGAACCACGTCTAGGCGTGTCTTGGCTTAAGGAGATCAACGACGCGACGGACTTCCAGTGGCAGGGCTGTCGACGCTGCGAGGTCGACCGGGGCTGGACGTGACCATAAACATGCCCATGGGCGGGACCTTATTGCCAGGGCTGCGCATCGGCATGGGCTCCATGTGGGCGCGGACGGGCGACATCGGGCCGCCGTCGAGGACCATGGGTGCGGGCTTACTCGCCGACCCAAGGTGGCCGTCGCGCAGCGCCGACTCGTGCCGCAGCCGCTCCTCCTCCTTGCGCGCCACCTCCTCGCGCCACGCCTCCATGCCGTGCTTCAGCGTCGCCTCCACGTCGGGCATGTGTGCGCGCAACATGTCATTGAGGTCTGAGTGCGGGCTCTGCTTGAGCGAGCCGTAGCGCTTGCGCTGCTTCTTGGGTCGGTCCGGGTTCCAGAAGTAGTGGTTTGCAGCCACGAAGATGGACGAGTGTTGGTAGTACCATGCTGAGACGCCGTCGTCCGCCGGTCGCGAAACTCCGAGAATGCTACTCTCCGCTACGAAGGCTATTACCTCGACCACTCGGTCCTGGTACCGCTCCTCGTTACTCAGCAGCCAAACTACTCCAGCGTAGGCCGCACCAATGCCGAGAAGATAGATATTTGCTGATTCGTTGACTTCGATGTAGTTCTCCCATAGATACGTGGCTAGTTCGCGAGTTGCTGCTGCTCGAAGTTCGACGTTGTCTGGTTCAACATAGCCACCCGTGTCATTCTCAGGTGTGATGTGTGATGGGATATTGACGTCGATGACCGCGAAATCGTTCTTGATGGCCCATTCCACATATTCTTTTGCAACGTCCGTCTGAATTGGAGTTAGTATCGATGAAACGTGTGCTCTAAGGTCAACTTACCACTACGATGTTATGAGGCTCGAGTTTACTCGTCACAGGATCACTGACGCCAATAGCCTCTGGAGGGTCGTGGAAGACGACCAGTAGTGGTCTCTTCTCCGCGTAATTAGACGTTGCGAGGACCTGGTTCTCGAACGATTTGGAAATGCGATCGCGGTTAACCCACAAAGGCACCATGCCAAAGTTCTCCGACCACTCAAATGCTTGCTTCGCACGAAGCACATCATGCAACCGTTCTCCTCCCATTCCCAGCCGGCGCTGATACAGATCCTTCGGATATAGACACTTCCAGTACGGAGACTGTGTGCGTTTCACGAGCTGGACGGTCTCAATGCCAACTTTCGAAGGCATGTGGTCGATGATGCGGTCTGGTGGCTCTCCCATAAGAGTGCGCGTAACAGCACATGCAGAACGAGCAATGGCGCTAAGATTATACCCACCCTCTAAGCAAACGGCGACCTTGCCATTTGCCAATGTCATGAGCATATGCGTCATGTGGGCAAACCCTGCGGGAGAGATGTGACAGGCTCCCAAGAGGTCACCTTCGGCAGCATCGAAACCGGCTGAAATGATGACGAGATCAGGATCAAACTCTTGAGCGACAGGCATTACCACTTGCTGGAAAGCATACAAGTAGTCACCATCGCGCATGCCATGTGTGGGCCAAGGTATGTTAATATTCTTTCCGAGGCCTTCGTCAATGCCGCAGTGCAAATGGTCGCCATAATTTCCTGGAGGATAAAACTGGCCGTTCTTGTGTACGTGTAGGGAGATGTACAGAACATTTGGGTCCTTTTCAAAGGCTTGTTGCACACCGTTGCCATGATGAACATCCCAATCGAGTATGAAGATCTTTCGACATTCGTTGCCAAACGTGTTCTGACAGACCTTTGCTGCAACGCAGACATTGTTGAAGAAACAAAAGCCACCAGGCTTTGACTGCTCGGCGTGGTGGCCAGGAGGCCGAATTACGGCAATGGCGTTCTTGACTGTGCCTGATACGACAGCGCTGCACGCTTCGATGGCGCCACCGCAAGAGAGACTCGCGCAAAACATGGTTGATCTGTGGAGGTACACTGAGTCGAGTCTTCGACCAGTTTCGATGAGCTCCTCATCGTTCCAGACTAGTCATTAGTTAGTTTCGAAGAACCACTGAAGCTCTGCGGTCAAGGACGTACCTGCGAGACTATCTACCCAATCGTAAAGTTGAGAATCGTGAACCAGCGCAATTTCTGATGGCTCTGCTAGTCGAATCGGAATCCTCCACAGCTTGAAGGGGTGCTTTGTATAATCGACTGGTGTCTCCTCTTCGTCAACAAGTCCGCCGTTGACCAACTCTCTGTAAATCTCCCAGATTCGACGTGGATCCTCAGGATGGATATCGTCTTCATCGGTGTTTAGTTCGGCGTGAAACCTCATCCGTGGATCATAGACCAAACCAGTGCGTTTCGAAGCATACGGTAGGCTGGGATCAGCCGGTTGAGTAATGACCACCTCGACCTTTTTGAGTGGCTTGGTCAGTTCATCAGCTTCGTCTTCAAGATCGCTCTGTTCTGAAATTGGTGTGTTGGCGTCCATCATCTCATCTGATGCAACGCCAGGGAGAGTGCGGCTGCCCACTTGCGGCGGACTTGGCGAGATGGCGGGATCTGATCCAGTAGGCGCGGCATCCTTCAGGCTTGTAGGAGCCAGATCGGCAGGATTGAGTGATGGCGGGTCGCCGTTGGGTTCGGTAGATTCTTCCTGAGAGTTGGATTCCGTGCCGTTGAGGCCTTCCATGACGGAGTCTTCTTCCACGTCCATGTTTCCCTTGCAACGTGGCACGTGTTGTTACCACTTCATAGTAATGTTGCAAATCAGACTCGGAAGTTTTACGAGGCTCACAAAACGACTTGTTCAATACAAGTGATGTAAGCTGAATGATGCGAGCACTTGTTGATGTTTGATGTTGGTGCTGCCGGGCCCGATCTGAAATCCAGTCAGCGGGATGCGCACGCTTATCAGGCAGTTGAGAAGGCGACGACTGCTCAAATACCAGCAATTGCAACGACAACGAAGAGCAGCAGAGATAGTGTGTACTTTATCTTAAAGAGTTTTAAAGCAAGTATGTGCACCAGCAGATTGCAGCCGGTGAGCAAAGAAAGAAATGCAGCCTGTCCGGTCGGCCAAGGAGATTTGTTGTGTGTTTGCTAAACGGCGTGTTATGCGAATCAGAAAATAAGAAAAGTGCGAAAGGATGTGTAGCATGGGCCCAGAACAATATCAGGGGCGCAATGGTACGAAAACATGAGAGACATGGGAGAAATGCTCACCTTGTGGGAGTGGTGGAATCCCAGCGATGTACGCGGCTAGGATTCAGCCGTGGCAACCTGAAAAGGCCAGCGCCAGGAGAAGAGCGCGCAGGACACGGCAAAGCGCTAGCCTGGGTTGAAGGAAACACGGACGAGACCACAGCAGACGAAGGATCCAGGCCACGACCGGGCGAAGAGGAGAGCGTAACGCGTTTCTGATCTGATGTTTGTCCAGAGTGGAAAGAAATCGACCGCACCTTTTCTGGTTAAGAGGAAAGTTGCCCGCCAAGAAATCTCTTGTTGCCTTCATGCCTTGTCACCCGGAACTGTGGAATTTCCAAATCGTGAGACGCGTCGCTTGCACAGAATTATGTAGAACCGAGTAACTATACCGTAGAGAATGCTGCTCATCTGCTGCCTTCGTTCTCTCCTTCTCAAATGATATGAATTTCGAGACCTTGATTGCCTCATTTGAATTGCCGCTAAGTTCACTTCATGAACTCGAGTGTGGAACTGTTGGCACAGAAATGGACGACAACATCATAGTTTTGGAAGAGAACAGTGAGATTGGTTGGAACTCTGCTTGCGTATCTCATTGCTCTGTACACATTTTGCATTTTGCTCTATCATGCCAAAGGAACTGAATTGCCAAATCCCGTCACTCTGCTACCCCAGCTCCATGGAGATCCTAACCATCAAAGCTCATTGGCTTCCGGTAAAGCCGGCTTTGATTCCTAAGCGTTACCATCAACCTTCGCCATGTACACTGAGCACTTGTTAGCATATTTACGTCGCTCAAAACTCAGAAGAAACAAACGAACCGAGAAGGTCGAGCACGCGGCGAGAGTAGCCCCACTCGTTGTCATACCAGGAAATGAGCTTAACAAAGTTCTTGTTGAGCGAGATACCGGCCTTCGCATCGAAGATGGAAGAGTGTGGGTCACCATTCAGATCGGAAGAAACAATGTCGTCCTCAGTGTAGGCCAGAATGCCTGTTTTCCAATTAGCAACAACTCAGAATTCAGTCGCCGCTCATGGGCTTGGCTTACCCTTGAGCTCGTTCTCAGAGGCCTTCTTGATGACTTCCTTGATTTCGTCGTAGCTTGCACCCTTCTCAATGCGGCAGGTCAAGTCAACAACGGAGACGTTGGAGGTCGGCACACGCATGGACATGCCAGTAAGCTTGCCATTCAGAGATGGAATGACCTTTCCGACAGCCTTTGCGGCACCGGTGCTGCTAGGAATGATGTTCTGAGCAGCAGCACGGCCTCCTCGCCAGTCCTTCGCCGAAGGTCCGTCGACGGTCTTCTGGGTAGCGGTGTAGGAGTGAATGGTGGTCATCAGACCTTCAACCATGGTGAAGTTGTCGTTGATGACCTTAGCAAGAGGAGCCAGGCAGTTGGTGGTGCAGGATGCGTTCGACACAACCTGAATGTCGGGCTTGTACTCCTCGTTGTTGACGCCCATAACAAACATAGGAGCATCGGCCGAGGGAGCGGAGATGACGACCTTCTTGGCACCGCCCTTCAAGTGCGCCTTTGCCTTTTCGGTGGTGGTGAAGACACCGGTCGACTCAACGACGTAGTAGGCACCGGTTTCCTCCCATGGGATGGCACCAGGATCCTTTTCCATGTAGAAGCGGACCTTCTTGCCATTGACGGTCAAATCGTTGCCGTCGACCTTGACTTCACCCTTGAACTGGCCGTGAGTGCTGTCGTACTTCAGCATGTACGCCTAGCATATAGTGAGCACGCGTCTCCACGATCCTACTTTTCAACACCGTCTCTCACGTACAGCGTAATGTGGCTCAATGAAGGGATCGTTCACAGCAACAACATGAACGTCATCGTGCTCGAGACTAGATAATGACTATTGGTCAACACTCGGAACTCTCGATAAGGCTACGAGTTTGACTCACGCATTGCGGAAGACGATTCTTCCAATACGACCGAAGCCGTTGATGCCGACCTAGTAGATACGATGAGAAAAGATCCTCAGTGTCTTCGTTGTCGACGTGGATGTACCTTGATAACCATTTTGTGTCTGTCAAAGCCTGTGAGCTTCGGAGCAAGCAATTGGTGATTGAAGCGGTGGAAAGCGACGGCGCAACGTACCTGAAGCTTATCTGAGAGTTCTGTTCAATTCGATGTCTACCGAGAGACAAGAGTGAAAAAAAAAAGGTTGATGGGAGTGGTGTGAAGAAAGAAATTTATTAACGCTGAGTTGGTGGGGTGCGAGGGGCAGCTTTTTGTGTGGGCGACAGCTGAGCAGCTCAACAGTACGATAGAAAACGTCACAAGGTCCAATGGAAGGCGCCGGAACTTAAATACAGATTTTTATTTTGCCCTGCACCGCGATAATCAACGCTCGGGCAAGCAAGAATTACGTTCATTTGGTCGGATAAGTAGAGCCTCTCAATCTAGCCTTGTAGAGGCCGTGAAACTCGGTGCTGCGGAATGGAGTGTCTCGGATTCGTCTGTTTGCACGATATCCTCCGTCCGACTTGCTCCGTTCCCCGGCAAAGGTCTTAAGAACATTCACCGCTGCACTCGCGACTCTAACTTTGAGTGAAGCACTATTAAAATCAACTTGTTTCGCGGTTGTAGAGCTGGCCAAAAACTGCATACGCTGCGCAGTGTGGCAAGTATCATGTCAAACACACAGGTTGATGAGTGGTTTTGCCCCCACTGCCTTACGGCGATCCTGCAGTACTCGTGATTATGAGATCCTTTCACCGATTACACACGCCCATCATGTCTCCTTGGAGTCCAGACAGAATGAGTCACTTAGCAGTTAAGAGCGTGGGTATGACGGAAGAAGTACGTGCCAGGCTGGTTAACATCTCCTCGGATCATTGAAAGGCTAAAAAGTTGCCGGATTGGCGTATGGATTGGGATGTAATGCAAATAATCGGGGGCTTCCGATGCATCCATTGAGCTCAACAGCGGGCCACAAGCAACGACCTCGCACAGGAGTGTGGCTATGAGCCCGGTGAACAGCTTCAGGTTTCCGCGTGCCAACAGATTGATGCTGCGAGCATAGTGTCTTTACTCAATGATTCGAACGGCTGCATCAGACAAAGTTCTCTATTCCTCCACGAGTATCGTCAAACGTTATCTATTGGAAGATAACGAGTGGTGGGCTTCAAAGGCAGGACAGTCGTAGGCGACAAAGCTTAAAGATAGATATGGATGCACAGGTTCGAGAGCTGGATCAGGAAGTCATCTGCCCGAAAGCTATTCCTTGCGTGGACTGAGGTCAAAAGAGGAGCTCTAAGTTGGAGCCATTCAGAGATATCGTAAGCATTTTGTGGTCATAAAAAAGTGCCTTTAAAGAGCCTTCAAAGTGTGGTGTTGCTGATAAACGTGGCGGAGAGCAGTCGAAGCGTGAGAAAGATGAAAGTTAGTTTAATGCAAAGGGCTATGATGATGATGACACTGCAGACAGTGATGTTGAAGAGGCTGTATGGCCTACTCCGTACATGTATTTTTTACCGGCACAGAGCAGTCGGGAGTTATGGCGTGAGGCAGCCAAGTTCGGGCCGGCTGTGGCCGCGATCCGCATTTGCTGCTGCGTTTTTCCTCTCAGACCACCTGCTATTATCCAAGTAGCTCCTCTCCCACAACAAACACCACACGTCTATATTCGCACAACCCCATCAATTGGCCCTCTGCGGCGCATCAATCTCCACTCTACGTCATCCATTGACTACGTTGTGGCCACTATCATCGCCTCTCGTCGCCCAGGATGCTCCGTTCCTCCGTCCTGCGAGCTTCGAGCTCCATGAGCTTGTCTCCAGCCCGATCAAGCTCTGCTCGCCTCCTTCGCTCCGCCATCGTCTACAACAATGTGCACATCCAGCGTGAACAATCTCGTCAGGCTCACGCCGTCTCCAATCCCACTCTCGCCAACATTGAGTCGCGCTGGGAGTCGATGCCGCCTCAGGAGCAGGCCGATTTGTGGATGGCATTGAGAGATAGAATGAAGAACGATTGGCACGAATTGACCCTGCAAGAGAAGAAAGCCTGTACGTTGACGCTCTTTATACTGTATCCCATCTTCCATCGATGCCACGCCGCCGTTCATCAGCTAAATTGCCCATCTTTTCGTCTGATTTTCGTCCATGTTCGCTGACATCCATTTTCAAACAGCATACTGGATTGCCTTCGGCCCACACGGCCCACGCGCCGAGCCACCGCCTGGAATGGCCTGGGATACTTTCAAATACACTACTCTAGGCATCCTCATCTCTATTGCTATATTCGGTGTAACCAGATTCTTCGCTCGACCACCTCCAAAGACCATGAGCAAGGAGTGGCAGGAAGCTACAAACGAATACGCAAAGGTAAATTTCTTGCTTTTCGTAATGAAGAAATTCGCGTACGCTAACCACTGTGTCCATAGAGTCTCAATCTGGAGCCTATCACCGGTGTCTCTTCTGAGGGCTATAAAGGCCCAGGATTTGTACAGAGCAAGCCGTCAGGCAAGTCGGTGGAAGAGCTCACTGGGTCGGAGGATGAGTAAAGCAAAAAGCTGGTCGTTCCAAGCTAATCGCGTTGGATGTACTTTGATGGTGTTGTCCACATATGCTGCTTCGTTTTCATCATCAATTTTGCCATTGTACAGACTCTAGAGGCAAATGAACAATCTAACAATCTATCCTAACACACCGCGAAGCATTTAATCGCCTTTTGTCTTTCTCAATCTTTTAATGTCGATGTAGCGAACTCTCGCAATTCGTTGGTCACGTGAATACATATCGCTCTTTATAGACTTGCTTTGACAAGACAAACAAAGTAGAGCGGCGAAACTGGCTCTCGAATTTAAACAGTCAGAACTCACTTGAGACGTGTTAACCTCAATATTCAACCTCAATGACACCAAGCCGAATGCTACGGAGTACTTGGAGGGTGGTGTTACTATGGATGCAGATGTCTAATATACAGGTCGCTGAATGACTCCGATCCACTCGGAAATCTACGCTGCTTGATACAGCCAAGTCTGTTGAAATGACATCGGTTCCTACAACTTCCAAATCTACGACTGGAGATGCATGCAAATCAATCGAGGCAGCAAACATGCCGCACCCTTCAAAGAACAAAAGCTACTCTCCCTTCTGACTAGAAAACCTCTTCTCATTCTGCCTATTCACTTCCCTGATGCGCGCCAAAGCCGGGTCAACCTCTCTCCTTTGGGGCGCAGCATCGGGCGACGCGAGCGGCCTATCGAAGCGAAAGCCAGCCGAAAAGTCGGCCAACTCGCTCGGCGAGAACGGCTGAGGCCTGGTGGACCGCTGGGCGGGCGCGCTGTCGGTGGGTACGGTGTTGGAGCGGACGTTGACGGCCGAGGAGGCGGCGTGCGACACCGCCAGCCGCACCTTGCCGTCGGTGTCGATGTACGCGTCGTCGACCGCCACCCACACCTTCTTGCCGCCGGCCGAGTGGATGTCCAGCTCCGCCACGTTCGGGTCATTGTACTGCGCTAGCCCTGACACCATGATCTTTTCCGGCGTCGCGATGCCCGCTACTCCCAGGATCGCGGCTTTCTTGTCGATGTTCCGCGGTTGCAGCACGCGGGCTTCGACCGGCGGTCTTTCGGCTTGTGGTCCGAGTAATGGGTGGTTAGGCAGTACGCTGTTTGTTCTGAGATACCCGAGTCCGGCTGATGGATGCGTTGTGAAGCTGAATGGTTCGGGGTCGGGAAGACCACGAGAGGAAAGGTCGCGTGAAGTGAGGCTCGCATTCAGCGGCATGTCGAGGAACTCTCGTATAAGTACGTTCAGATTTGAGTTTGTGGTTTGATCATATCGTTCGTTTACCAGCCAGCTCCTCATATAATCTGCGAAGCTCTTTTCATGATTTTGTCGGAACTGCTGCTCGAAATTCTGAGAGTATGTCGAGAGGTCGGATACATTTGCTGGACTCTGAGATTCGATGAACGACTGCAATTCGGATTGGACCGTCTCGTCCGATACATCCTTCGTCTTGAAGCGTTCGAATGCATTCTCATCCATATTTGCAATCAGCTGATAGAAGCGAGCTTCCACGAGCTTTTCCGCAGCTCGAGTTCCACTTGCTTTCTCTGCATGCTCTCTTGCCAGCCTGCTCTCGTGTTCCAAGTATCTTCTCCACAGACGCGGCCTCAAAAATTCCATAAACGCTTGTTTCTTCCCTCGCAGCTCTCGCTTAAGGAACCGCTTGAACTCTCCTTCTGAAAGTCTCGCAACAGAAGGCCCTGAGAATTTCCACCTCGTTGGTGCATTTCGCCGTAGCAATCGCGTCGCTGACGAATGCAAATCTGCCTCAGAGGCATCTTTAGTTGTCTTGTCATGTGCGGACTCGAATGCGCTCAATGGTTTCGAGTAGAAAGAGTCTCTCGCCTCTCGTCGTGACAATGCGACACCAAGCTCTTGAAATTTCTCCAGTGTCTTCACATGATCTCCCGCTGATGCGTAGAAAGTAACATGTTCTACAGTGTCGATACCGGTCACCCGAACGGTAGGGTTGCTACTCTTCTCTACCAAACGCGAAGGTAGAGGCCGTTTCAAGCCCCAGTCGCCTCTTGACCGGGAAGAAGGTAGAGTAGCAATTGCTTGATGTGTCGGATAATGTGTCGTTGAGGTATCAGAATCTCGGTAGTTAGAGAGAGTGTCGAAATGCTGCGTAGGTTTAGGAAGAGGAGATGGGACAGAAAACAATCTCGAGGTTCGAAGAAGCTGCGCACCAGGAGATAGGTGCTTCGCCATTATAAGGTTCCAATGGCCCTGCTACCGCGCAGCAAAGGTTCAATTGCAATGGCAATCGTTGCAAGCTTAAGGTTTGATGATGGTGGACTGTAAGAGCTGGAAGCTCTAAAAACTAACCGCATAGCTTTAGGAGCCTCAGGCAGAAATTTGTCCAGAGTTGAGCACTCTGACTTCCCATTCGATCTGAAACAACATCAAAGTCGGAATTATATTGCGTAGTAGTAGTTGCAGACGCCTTCTATTAGCTGATCTATATATTTTCCTTGCCATACTACGTGATCTTCGTTAATTTTACCTTTAGTCCATTCCTCGGTTTGATAGTAACTACTCCCGCAGGTATTATGTCTTCTCGCGGCATGTCCAATTCCCACTCAAAGTTTGTGATGAAAGCAGCAAGCAAGCATCTCAACTCTGCCTTTGCGAAGTTTTGCCCAATACAGCTGCGTGGGCCATGCAAAAACGTCAACAGGCTGAAGTTACTCTCTGCACCACCACTATTGTTCGGCTTTCCATCATCGATCCAACGCTCCGGCTTAAATTCACTCGCGTCTGATCCCCAGAGTTCTGGAGTCCTATTCACCGCCCAAGGGCAGATGATGATCTCAGTCCCACGAGGAATGAGATGACCAGCGAGAGTGGTGTCTCGAACTGCTACACGAATGGTTATCGGAACCGTTGGGTACAGCCGTAGTGTTTCGTTGCATATGCCGTTCAGAAGCGGAAGCTTTTCCAGAACTCCCGAGAAGTCAAATGAAGAGTATGATGCTGTGTCAGCTGGTAATGCTTCACGGATCTCTTCACGAAGGCGACGTTGAACATCCTTGCGTGTCGAGAGGAGGTATGTAGCCCATGTAAACGCTGATGATGTTGTTTCGTGCCTTGAGAGCCGCAATGTTAGCTAAGGAACAGAGTCAAAGACCTTCACGAAGACATACCCTGCAGCTAGAAAGGTGAGCAGTTGATCAACCAACTCGTCATCCGAGAAATCATTGGATTGAATCAGAAGAGAAAGGATATCGAAATGTTGTTGGCCATTCTTCATTGCCTCTCTCTTGTCTTGTACCATTTGCCGACAGTTATTTCTCAGAGACCCTGTGACTCTGGCAAAAACTTCGTTCATTTTCCATGGCAGCATTTCTGTGAATCTTGCACTCACAAATGCCTTCATGAAGAAGAAGAACAGCTTATCTGGCTCTGGTTCAAGTAGCTCTTCATAATCCTTTACAATCTGGTCGTCTGAGTTCTTGAGTGCGTTAATTTCGCGGCCCAAACCTGCAACGCCAATGATGTCGAGGGTGACTTTACTGGCCCAGTTGTTGATTTCTGTTGTCCCACTAACAGGAATTCCCTTGACGTCGTCAATTCTGGCAGGATGGTCTTCAATATCCAAAGACAGTCGATCAACTAGGTTCTGAGCCTTAATCCACATCATCGGGTACAGATCCTTAATCTATTGTCTGTTAGTTAGAGACAAAGCTGAAGAAATGTGAGGTCATACGTGACGGAAGCTGAATGCCGGGAGGAGATGCTTCCTCTGAAACTTGTGAACATCTCCTTCCACTATTATGAGTCCGTTTCCCAGAACATGGCGAAGAAAATCGCGTATGGGTCTGGGCTTTTTGAAGTCGTACGCATTGTTTACGAGCACATCTGCCAAAGCATTGGGTTTGGTAATTAGCAATCGATTCCGTGCGAACACTCCTCTCAGTAGCAGTATGCCATCGTTTGGTGTCGCAATAGAGGATTCCAGAAAATGGTCGCCCGGAGGTACCTTTGCCGAAAGACGGCCATATATCACAGAAAAAAGGAATCTCTAAAAGATTGTCAGTAAGATGGACCTTCTGTATTGCCTTGACTAGCACCTACCCTTGGCGAGGGAAACTTTCGAAGCGGGCAAATGAAGAAATTGTATATGACGCCCCAAATGAAGAGCGCAAAGTAATTAAATCCCAGTAACACGAAGAAAGATTTAGAGAATGAAGCATTCCCAGACCATTCTTGTGGCAGCACTCTGTTGACCAGAAGAGCTTCGACCACACAAAGTACAGTAACTCCAGGAATTGAGAAGATCTGTGACGCCATGGAGAATTGATATCAAAGAGGTATGGCAACAACAAACTTTTTTAATATTTCGTCTTTGTAGATGCCTAGAGACGTAATCGACTCACGAGAAATCCTGAAACGGCCGTAGAATAGCATGGCAGTTTACGCAAGTGGTGCGATCTGAGGATGGACGACGGAAATCGCTTCGTTTGATTGGAAGGTTGAACCTCAACCTCGGTAGCGAAGCTTGTGATCTTTGATATAATCTGTCCAGCAGGGAGCAACCATCATGCTCTCATGGAGGGAGTTTAATCCAATCGCAGCTTTAACCTTTATGCGTGAGTTCATTAGATCTCGTTCCTGGTTCACCGTAATGGACCTGGTTTCTGAAAAAATGATCAAATTGAGGGCTTACATCAGACGCAACCCTCCAGGGCGAAGGGCGATTTCTGTATCTTTGCCCATTTGAATCTATGTCGAAAAGATTCCTGGCATTTCGAATATTCATAACCAAAATTCTATCCTTCCAGTAAATCGATGCCAACACTTCGCAGTGCATCAACTGCCCACTGTGGGAACTCTCCACCGTCAGCATACATCCTGTGAAAGAACCTCTTAACGAATGTCGGGTATCTATCCTCCAATATCGCTTCTCGAGCCTGTTTCATTAGATTCAGAAGGTAATGTACATTGTGTAATGTTAGCAAGTGCGCGCCGACCGTCTCTTTCGATGCAAGGTGATGAATATAAGCCCTGGTTATGCCTAGACCGCCTTCACTCTGAGGTCTGCATGTGATGCATTTGCAATCTTTGTCCACCGGCGTAAAATCCGCGCTGTAGGCAGCGTTCCGTAGATTGATAGTCCCAGTCGGTACGATTGCGTTGCCAAACCGCGCGGTCCTCGTGGGCCAGACACAGTCGAACATATCGGCGCCAAGCGCAATGCTAACCACTAGGTCCTCCGGATATCCAACACCCATCACATATCTCGGCTTGCCATCAGGAAGCAGTCCGGTACACGTGTTGACAACCTTGCAGTACGCGTCTTTTGCTTCACCGCCGCTGAGACCACCAATCGCGATCCCAGGCGTGTCCCGCGCAACCATTTCTAAGCAGCACTCTCTTCTCAGATCGAGGTTGAGACCACCTTGAATGATGCAAAACAGGTTCTGGCTCTCGGGCTTTTCGTGTGCGGTGATACACCGGTCGAGCCAGCGCACCGATCTCCGCATTGCTTCTTCCATTCTCTGTTTGTCTTGGCTTGTCGTAACCACCACGTCGTCAAGCTGCATTATTATATCGCTCCCAATACTGTTTTGTAAGGCGATAGAGTGCTCGGGCGTAAGAACCATCGGTGTTCCGTCGTGTGGGGAGAGAAAGCGCACACCTTCTTCCGTTATGTTGGCGAGCTTGAGGAGCGACACCATCTGAAATCTATTATCTCGTTAAAATGATCACCTCTTACCAGCACGGAATTTTGAAGCGGAGAAGACCAACCCACCACTGTCGGTCAAGATGTTGTGATTCCATCCTTGTAGTTTGTGTGCACCTCCAATCTTGTCTAGAACTTGCTGTCCTGGCTTCAAGCCTAAATGGTACGTGTTGTTCAAACACAGTCTGCATCCTGTGCCTTCAAGCTGCTCAGGAGTAATGCCCTTTAGAGAAGCTTGAGTTGCAACGGGCATGAATATGGGTAGTTGTACGGGGCCATGTGGGAGGTGGAGAATGGCGGCACGCGCTTTGGATGTAGAGCACTTCGCGAGAAGATCGAATGTAAGTGCTGGGTGAATTTTGCGCAACATATGTGGAGAGGCCTCATCAGCCATTTTTGACATGTTGTAGAGAAAACGGAGACTGAAAGGTATTCGATCAGCCACCATCTCGGGACACGATATTTTAGCGTCAAGGGTCTGAGTCGCCAACTTACCACCTCAGCCTCGTTCAGCCTTGCACATAACATAAAGAATGGAGATATCGCAACGTGTCAAACCAATAAATTACTTCGCTTCCATGCGTTAAAGACAGTAGAACCGCAAGCCAAACTCTGGGTATACTAAATTTTTGCCAATCGTCACAGCATGCCAACATCCGGAAATCTTTCATGTGCAATATCATTAGGTTCCGAGAGACCAGCCATACCCTTGTTGCTTCTGCTCCTTTTCTCTCCATCTCTCCATTTTTGACCTTCCTCTCCACGATTGTTCTCCGTCCGAGCCCCTCCGCGCCTCGACAGTCCGTCCCGCTGAGCTGGGCCGCACCTGGCCTGATTCTACTTTTCGTGGCACGCCCTTTTCCACATCCCACTGAATTGGCAGTGGGAAATCATCCTCACTTGGTATTCGTATAGAGCTCTTTTCATATTCTGCATCAGCATCGGCATCCTCCAAAACTCCGATCTCCCTCTTGCGTTCAACTTTAACCTTAATGCTTGTATGCCTGCTCACATTGACACCCGTAGCTGTTGGCCCTCTTTCACTCGATGCCGACGAATTTGATAAGTCACGGACTGAAGAGTTGCCAAGGACAAGATGGGCATCGGAGGCATCATCACCGGCAGTGATGGTTGTACGCGTGCCAAACTTGTCAATCATGTCGAATGAAGCCTTACCAATCCTGACTGGACTCATCTTCCCCGAAATATCGGTGCTAGCTCTTCTACTCTTTAATATACCATTACCACTCCATGGTTTATCCCAGAAATCTTCCTCTTCAGTATCTTCGCGGTTTCTTCCTCTACTAACTAATAGATCCACATTTTTATTCGTGTTGATGCTCTGCAGCGTATGGTGTCCATTCCGACGATATGAGAAAGCCTGTAAATCTGAGAGCTTGTGACTCCCAGTGCGTTCTTTCTTCGATGAGTAGCTTATTGACCCAATGTTCTTGACGAAGAGGATGCGAAGAGCAGGCGCACATGCACAGATCTGCGAACACTTTAGTACACTTTGGTAAGACAGGAGTGAAGCTGGCACTTACTACGCCAAGGTCAATTTCGACGGCCGATGCCAGCCACAGGCCGTAACAGTACCAAGTCTCATCGTAGCTGGCGAGTAGAGATAGCCAAGTGTAGTATGATCGAATCGCACCAGCTACTGTCACAACAAAGCCTAGGCTGACGAGGATTATTGCACCAAGGCGCTTTCTCCAGGGTAGCTGAAGTCGAGCAATAAGTGGTATCGGGATTATGGTGGTGAGGAGGTCCATAACTGCGTTGACGATGCCAGAACCAAGATTGATTTTTCCCTCCACGAAGCAACGCTGATTTGGTAGGGCAGGATATGTCCAAAACGCACGAATGGGTGCGCATTGGAAAATCGTCAGCATGATATAGAGCACGATTGCAGTGACGTTTATGAATACACAAATATGGAGGAAGTTCCTGAACCATCGCAGGCCACTTTCACGTACCAGGCGGTAGTAAAAGACAAGCAGCGAAAGTCGAGTGAAGCCTGTAGCAAGAGCGAAGACTAATTTTGAGGCCAAGGCAATCTAACGCTGTCAGCTTCGCTACTTCAGAGTCAAGATTGTGGAGGGCTACCTTCATCGTTCCCCCGAATTTCTCAGGAGGTAAGTCCCACTGAATTCGATTGTAAGCATCCAAGCATTCACGGAGAAATATGTAGGTGACTAACGATGTGCCTATCCCAACCATAGTCTACGTTTGCAAGGATAACGCAAGTGGTCATGCCAATTGTGAAGATCTAGTAGAGTGTGAGCATAGTGAAGAGATCCGCGTAGGCCTATACTTACAGTTGCAATCAGAATGAACAAATCATCAAGGCCGAGCCATCGGAGAATGAAAATTCGTGTATACATGCGCATAAGGACAGTCAAAACGACAAGAGCAATCATGATGCCATTAACAATGACCAACCCGGGGCCTGTGAGGCTTGCGTCAGTAATGTTGTGCGTTCTTCAACTATGTGTAGGTATTCGAACCTCTCGTAGCCGGATTAACGTAATTCGGAGTAGGCCATGAAAGCAAGACTTCCTCTGGAATGACACGCATCTTGGCCTGGAGGGAACTCAGCCCGACCTGATTCGGAACTGCTTCACTATGTTGCTTTGGAGGTGTTTAACAGTAAATAGAGACTTGCGTAAACCCGGCGACCACGTCCAGCAGACTTCTAGGACAATTTATGAAAAAGGATTGGTGGTTGACCTTAATGTATCGACTAAGGAGGGTTGCCAACTAGCAAGCCGTATCGGTCGTAGGTTTGATTCGCAAAGTCAGCGGGAAAATTAGGGAGAGCTGGTGCATTTACGAGTTTACACCCTGATTCTCAATCCATGTTCACCGCGCGCGGGAAGATCATATCGGTAAGATCTTGGGGAAACAGAGGTTCATGGCGTAATTGAGAGAGCTGAAGATTATTAAGAGAGGAAATATTAAGTGGAAAATGAATGGAAAAGACTGAAACTAAATCGCGAACGTCGGCCGCAGCTAAGAGAAGGGAGCATACCGTATGCCGTCTCGCCTTAGAAGCAGAATATCGGCGGTCAGGAGTAGTTCCTTTTTGGCACACCTAGAATTCCAAAAGCTCCACCAAGAAGCGGAATTGCCATTGCGGTTGACACACTACAGGCACGCTACTTGAGCATCGAACGCACAGGCGGCCAGAATGTTTTTGCCACAGCGGTCCTGATACCTCTAAAGCGCCACTGAAAGTGCGCCTTGCATCGGACTCTTCGAAGTTGAGTATCACTCCCGCGGTGGCGACTATTGCCTCTCCTCTACTGTCGTGGGGATATCCACCTCCCCATCCATTGCTCAATAGATTAGATGGGTGGAAGTCTCGGCTTGCGTGTACTGTTGTCGGTGAGTATTCGCTGCCCTGCAAATCCTTCGCACCGTACTACAATACCTGGTAGCTGGTGGAAAATGTTGCAATGATAATTGCCAAGGGTATGCCGGTGGAAGCAGCATGGCGTCTGTCATCCATCTTGCCTGCAGTTGCTCCACGTTGGAGACGGCATTGCAGTAATGACAATCAACTTTCCCTTAACGTAGATTCGGTAATGCATGCCCCTTTGCTCGCTAAAATCATTAGCCAATCGAAAATGCAGGAAATGTCCAGTGAAACCCCTATTGTAATTCATGTCCACACTTCCTCGGCATCTTTCCATGAGCTCGAACTTAAATTTGGGTTGCATGGCAATGGCACGTGAAGTGCGGAGTAAACGGCAGCGACATCATCCTGGACAAGGCTGAAGGAGTCAGGACCGCGTCTATGATTGCGATGTTCCCTCACCGTAGAACACGCGGGAAGCATTCGTCAGAATACGAGGCCCACCGAAGCCACCACGCTTCCACACCACTTAAACGAGTAACCATCCACCATTGTTCCTGAGACCTGACCCGCTTAAATCGGTCCTTTGCCTTCAACTCGTAAGAACACCCCAAATCTGGCGGGTTAGTGGCTGAACATCCACTATGAAGCGCAAACTGACCAGATCATGCCACGAGCTCAATTACCGGGCTGACGTTGACTTCCAGGTCATCGTCTGCAAACCACACTCTAAGCTCGGACCTTTACGAAGCACACAGTTTATACCATGATCAGGAGAACAGAACTTGCGTCAATCCATAGTCAGGGTCAAGAATAACGTAGCATTAACTAATGAGCTGAACATGAGGGGACCAATTTCGCATTGCTTACTCTAGCGGGCCATTAGACACAGAAGGATGATGCTGGTCTTCTGCAAGCTCGCTCCATCTGGAGGCCTGTCGCAATCTTCTCTCCTCTTTCTCGATACTCCGTACGTTGACCCAAGTGTAAAGCTTCTCGGGTTCATTTTCAGAAGAAGGTGTAGATGGATGTAACAGTCGCCAACGCAACCGTCGAAAAATCCAAGGTACAACATGCTTCAGTTGGTATGCGATGTGCTGTGTCGTACTCACGCCGAAAATGTAGTTTAACTCCTCCAATGAAATATAATTCAAGCCTCCTTCTTCTTTGCCCAGCGTTGCACCTGCTGTTTCAGGTACGAAGAAGAAGATTAGAAAGTAGGCCAAGATATTGAAGCCGACAAACACTCCTAGAAGACTGCTCTGGCCATTACCGTTGTAATTCGACAAGGCCGTTGTGAGTTCGGGAACGAAGAGAGTCAACAAGCCGGCTCCAAAAAGGTTGATGAATACAGCAAAGCTCATCCCTTGCTCTCTGTTCAACAGCGGGAAGATTTCACTGCTGTAAGCGAATGCTACCGGTCCTGTTCATTGTTGAGCGACATGATTAATACAGACGATGAGCAATCATACCTTGACCCCACGAATAGAAAAAGAAAAAGACGAATATGAAGAAAGCGATGACAGCCGATCTTGCACTTTGATCGTGTTTGATCAAGAAGGACAAGCTTGCCGCCAGCATGGACAAGGCCATTCCCGGATATGTCGCAAGTAACAAAAATCTCCGACCTCGCCTGTCAATGAAGTAGTAGACCGGGAAAGTGAACAAGAAGTTAGCAAGTCCTATTCCCCAACTCAACCACAAGGCTTCCATGGGATTGGTGTTGTTGTCAACCGCGCTGAAGAATGTGCTAGAGTAAAACGCAAGAACATTAACACCGCATAGTTGTTGTCCAATCATCACCGCAAAAGCAGCAAGTGTAGCTCGCCGAGTGCGTTTGTCTCGAAATAGTTGCCACAGTCTGGTGAAGTAGTTCGTCTTTCGTAGCTGGCGTTGAAACGGGTCCAAGTCGCTTTCGTCGACGTGTCTACTGATATAATGCCACGTCGACTTGACTCGATCAGGGAATCTTGGACGACGCCGATGGATTGCTTTATGTTCTTTTGCCTGCGCATTCTGATCCGTCTTTGTTGTGAAGTTGCTTCGTTGTATCTCACCCTCCACGTCCTTTTCTTTCCCTGGCAGCAGGGACACCTCTGCCTGGATTTGTGCATTGGCATAGTACAACTCTCTAGCTGCAAGGAGCGGCGATCCACGAAGTATCAATAGTGTCTTGTAAGCTTCTTGAAGACGTCCCTTTTTAAGCAAGAAGCGAGGAGACTCAGGGACAGTCCAGATCAGTGACAGCAAGCATAGTGTCGGTAGAGCCGCTGAGGCAAACTGAAATCTCCAAGCCAAGGGACCTATCTTTGCGACGATCAAATTCGCCGTGAAACCAAGAGTCAACCCAACTGTCACGAAGAGCTGCCAGTTCATCACCAAGGCTCCTCGAAGGTGAGGTGGTGAGATCTCAGCAGCCATGATAGGCACGACGGATGCCTTCGCTCCCATGCCTAAGCCTAGCAAAGCTCGACATGCCATTAGTTGATGCCAGCTATGTGAACAGCCGCAACCAACAACAGACGCGAGAATCAGCAAACCAGACACGAATATGGCTCCTCGTCGACCAAGCAACCATGACTGAAGTGGATCTGACAGCCAGCAGCCGAATACGCTGGCAGCTAGGTAGGTGATGGCGTTGACGCCGGAA
>Ga0335073_10001851_pt1 | contig 28667 bp, 31 predicted proteins | sample Lox_Sample_22_FD_207093 | JGI IMG/M metagenome (GOLD analysis project Ga0335073, IMG submission 207093) | Soil microbial communities from Loxahatchee National Wildlife Refuge, Florida, United States - Lox_Sample_2.2 | ecosystem: Environmental > Terrestrial > Soil > Wetlands | place: USA... | reverse complement strand
CTCGCCCCCAGCCGGCGAAGCTGCGGTACCGGAGCGGCGGCAGCGGAGGACCGGAGCGGTTCAGCGGCCGCCCGCGTCAGCCGAACGTCGGCGGCGTCCAGCCAGCGGATCACCGCGTCCAGCCGGAACAGCTCGGCGTCGACCACCAGCGCCAGGCTCAGGTCATCGCGGGCCTCGCCCTCCTTCAGCCGGGTCCACTGCTGCATCAGCTCGAGCAGGTACAGGCGGTGTGCCTGGATCACCTCATGCGCGTCGGTGCCCGGCACCCGAGCCGCCACCAGCACCTTCATCACCAGCTCGTCACGGGGCGGGGAGGTCAGGTCGGGCGGCGTGCGCAGCCAGACGGCCAGCGCTTCCCGGCCGGCCGCCGTGATCCGGTACCGCTTCTGCGGCCCGTCCTGGCCGTTGCCGTCGGATTCCGCCAGCCCGTCGCGTTCCAGCCGGCCCAGCGTCTTGTACACCTGGCCGACGTTCAGCGGCCACACCTCGCCGGTCCCGGCCTCGAACTCCTCGCGAAGCTGCAGCCCGTATTTCGGCCCCTCAGATAGCAGCGCCAGCAGCGCGTGCGGGACGCTCACGACTTCACCCTGCCTAGCATCATGCTTGGCATAATACTCAGCATACTGACGCGACCGCAACGCCGCGCGTTGAGCCGATTTCCTTTGAGCGCCCTTCCATCATCTGTGTGCAGTTACTGCTGCTATAGCCGCAGTAACTCCGCACGGACGGCCGCAGGGTTGGCGAAATACCCGGAATGCCCGCGGCCGACAGTGCCGGTGCCGTCTGCTCTCCCAGGTTTTCGGCGGTGCACGGGGGCGGAGCCCCCGTGGGTCTAGGTCCTGAGTATGTTCACGGCTCGGGCGATCACCAGGGCGCCGACCGCCAGTGACACAGCAGACTGGACCGCCATGGTCAGCTTCGCCCAGCGGGCTAGCGGCATCACATCCGTCGGGCTGAAGGCGGTCGCATTGGTGAACGACAAGTAGAGATAGTCGACGAAATGCGGTTCCCAGTCCGGGGGCGCGAGCTGCGGCGATGCCATCTGGGGAAACATCAGGTCCGGGTGCCGGGAGACGCCCGCAACGCGCTGTATCGGCCCGCCGCGGTCGAATTCCCAGTACCACAGCCCGAACGCGATGACGTTGGTTCCCCAGATCGACGCACCGGAGGCGAAGAGCGGTGCGGCGGCCGCGCCAGCTTTGCCGGTCAGGATCGCGCGGATCAGCAGCACTGCGGAGATCGCGTTAGCTGCCGACAGCAGCAAGATCAGCACGATGCTCGCCGCGCGCCGCATAGTGCCCCCGCGCTCGACGCGCAGCGGATCGCTGATGGTCAGGCCGATCAGCAGCGCAGCCTCCAGGCTCGGCATCAGCCATCGCGGCAGCGGCTCGGTTAGCCGCGGCGGGAGCAGGACCTGCAACACGATCGCGGCGAGAATGCTCACGGTTATCGGCCAGCGCCGCTCACCGCGCGTCGGGCGCAGCCATGCCGGGACAACCAGGCCCGGAACGTGGCTCGTCGCCAGCTGCTCTGCCTTGCGCACCCAGGCCAGCCAATCAGCTGGCAGTGGCTGCTCGGCAGGGTCCAGCTGCGGCTCGGCGGGGCCCTGCGGCGGCTTTGAGTCTGTCATCTGATCCCCACTGTGCCCGGATGGGCGCAGAACTCACCTGCGCAGCACTGACCTGCGCAAGGGGGGCGACGGCGCTCACCCCAGCGGCGGAACGACAGCCTCGATGAGGTGCGGGCCGGGCTCGGCAAGCGCTTTGCGCAGCTGTGCAGCGAACTCCGCGGCTGTCGTCGCCCGGCTGGCCGGCACGCCCATTCCGGTGGCCAGCGCGGTGAAGTCGATGTCCGGGCGCGACAAGTCCAGCAGGCTCTTTGCCGTTGCCCCAGTCGTCGGAGCTCCGGTCCGCTGCAGCTCCATGGCGAGAATCGCGTACGCGTGGTTGCTGAAGATCACCGTGGTGATGTCGAGTTGCTCGCGGGCATGGGTCCACAGCGCGGACACGGTGTACATGGCGCTGCCGTCGGCTTCTAGCGCGAGAACTGGCCGGTCCGGGCAGGCCACCGCAGCGCCGGCCGCGAGCGGCAGCCCCAGGCCGATCGCACCGCCGGTCAGGCTGAGCCAGTCATGCGGCGGCGCGCCAGCTGTCGCGCCGGGCAGGAAGATCCCGGAAGTGTTCGACTCGTCGCAGACGATGGCGCCCTCGGGCAGCAGCGCGCCGATCACCTCGGCCGCTGACTGAGCGGTCAGCGTGCCGTCCGGCAGGCCGGGCCGCACTGGCTGCTGGACCACCGCCGCGGTACCGGGCGCGACAAGGTCGGCGAGCGCCGCGAGCGCACCGGACACGTCGTCGCCCGGCTCCGCCAGCACATGCACGTGACACCCGTCTGGCACTGGCGTGCCAGGCTTGCCGGGATACGCGAAGAACGACACCGGCGAAGCCGCTCCCGCCAGGATCAGGTGCCCAGTCCCGGCCAGCTGAGCTGAGGCCGCCTCCACCAGGTAGGCAAGCCGTTGCACGGCGGGGATGCCCGCCCCCCGCTCATGCCGCGCCGGGAACCCCTCGGCGATCATCCCGGCTCCCGTCGCCGCCGAGATGCGGCTTGCCGATTCGAGTGCGCCACGCCGCAGCCCGGCGCCACCGAGCAGGATCACCGCCGGTTCCGCGCCGCGCAGCAGGCTGGCCACGCCGCGCGTCACCGAGTCCGGCACCGGCGAAGGTTCCCTGCCCGGCACCGGAGCGGCCGGCTCAGCGCCGTCCGTCCACGTCACGTCCGCGGGCAGGATCAGCGTGGCAACCTGACCCGGCGGCCGCAGCGCCGCGGCGACCGCCTCTGCCGCGTCCGCGGGCGCGTCAGCGCTCAGCGCACTACTCCGGACCCAGCCGGACACCGACCCGGCCATCGCGCCGATGTCGGACTCGAGCGGCGCGTCAAGCCGTTTGTGGTAGGTCGCGTGATCGCCCACGATCGCCAGCAGCGGCGTGCGCGCGCGTCGCGCGTTATGGAGGTTCGCGAGCCCGTTCGCCAGTCCGGGACCCAGGTGCAGCAGCACGCCCGCCGGGTATCCGGCCATCCGGCCGTAACCGTCTGCGGCACCGGTCGCCACACCCTCGAACAGGCACAGCACTCCGCGCATCTCAGGCGCGCTGTCCAGAGCCGCGACGAAGTGCATCTCCGAGGTTCCCGGATTGGCGAAGCATGTGCTGACGCCCGAATCAACCAGCGTCCGCACAACGGCCTCTGCACCCTTCACGTTGCTCTCCTTCTGATCGCTACAGACCCGCACATGCATCCACCCGCACAAGCATCCACCCCAGCCCAGCACGTTTCATGCGTTAGCCGGGTACAGATCATGACAAAACCGCCTGGTCGATGCCGGTCGCGCATGAATGGTGCGCTTCTGCCCGGCAGAGCGCCGAGCACGCCTCCCCGGATGCGGGCGGAGAGGCTCCGTTTTAGTCTGGATGAGACGACGTTCGGACTCCCGGACGGAGGCAGCATGGTTTTTGACGAGCGCTGGGTTACGCCGCGGATCAGGCACGGTCTGATGCGCGCGTCTACGGCGGACCGGGAAAGCGCGATTGAGATCCTCAAGTCTGGCTTCTCCGAAGGCAGGCTGACGCAGGAGGAGTACTCCGAACGGGTGGGCTTGGCATACGCTGCGCGCACCTACGACGATCTGACCGCTATCACCTGGGATCTGCCAGCGCAAGGCCAGGTCACGGCCCTGCGGCGGGCACCCGGCACGCAGCCGGTCGAGCGTCAGCTGAACGGGCTGGCTGTCTCGTCGGTTGTGCTGGCGTTCTTCCCTGGATTGCTGAGCATGCTCGCCGTGGTGCTTGGGCTTGCTGCCCGTACCCAGATCCGCGAGCGTGGCGGCGAGGGCGCCACCGTGGCGGCCGTGGGGATAGCCCTCGGGACGCTGTCGTCGCTGCTTTTCGCGTTCTGGCTGTTCGACTTAGGTCAGCGGCCCTGACGGCTCCAGAGCGGACCGACCGTCAGCCACCCCAGTTCCCAGCTCGCAAGCCGTCGCCGGTACAGCGCCCGGCGGGCCAGCGAGCACGAAACCATGAGCAGCAGGGCCAGTCCCGCTAGTGCCATCAGCGTGTCGGCGGCTGCGCGATCCCAGACTTGCCCCGGCGAGAGCGGTGGCATCTGCGGCTGTCCGGCCTGGTTCAGCCACACCGCCTGCTTGCTGCCCGCGCTCAGCATGGCAGCCGCCGGGACATCGCCGTGGTGCGGCACGCCGTCGACGGTCCACCGGGCCGGCGTCCACGTCATCCAGGTATTTTCACCGTGACCCGACTCCGCTTGGCCGGGCACCGGTCGCAGCAGCACCGCCGTGACCTCATGCCAGCCCAGCGCTTTGTGCGCTACCGCCGAGTTATCGGTCCGGACCCACAGGCCGGTCACCCCGGCCACCACTGGGCAGAGCGCCACGAAGGCGACGATCGCGGCCGGCACCAGCCACCGTGCGATCAGGTCGGAGCGCGGGCGAAGCGGATTGCCATCCCAGCCCAGCCTGCGCTTGAGCCTCGTCCACCTCGACGTGGGCATTGCCGCCATAACCACTCCACCGGCACCGGGTTGCAGCGTTGCGACCCGGTCCCTCTGGGATTGTCTCCCTCCCGGCGCGGCTCTGCCAAGCCAACCGCTGGCTAGCGTGCTAGGGCAGGGTAAAACACCCCGTTCCCTCACGAGACGATCAGATCGGGAACGGGGTGGCCGGCCGGACTGCCTGCCGTCAGGTCGCGGTGGCTGTCGTAATCTTCGAGGTCGACCCTGGCTACCGGCCCGGCGAGACCACGACCACAGCTGCTCCGGCGCGGTCGAGGTCGGCAGCGGGAGCGCCGTGGTTGGCTGCCCGCTTGGCCGCGTCGGGGCGGGTAATTCGCGTGGCCGGTAGCCGGGACCGTTGCTCGCGCGCTAGTGCTTGCAGAATGCAGCGATATCGCGGGCGGTGTCCCGGCTGATCTCCGGGCAGGCGATGGTGAAGATCTCCGTGCCGTGCATCGTGCCCATCACCTGCCGGCACCGTGCGGGCACGCCGGCTTGCAGCAGCAAGCGGTAGAAGTTGACCCCCTCGTCGCGGAGCGGGTCGCACTCGTTGACGCTGATCACGGTCGGTGGGAAGCCCTCGACGTCATTGACGGTCGCGAAGGATGGCCAGGCGAGCGGATTGCGCTCGTTGAACGCCTCTATCCCGTAACCGACCGCACCACGGTTGTTGTGCAGATCCAGCAGGATGCCGTTGTTCTGCAGCGAGGACGGGCATTCCGGGGTTGGCCACTGGCCGGCAATGTACGGGCACATCGCATACAGGCCCTTGATCAGGTCCAGCTCATCGTCCTGCCGCAGCTTGAGGCCAGTGGCGAGGGTCAGGTTCCCGCCACCGCTCTCGCCCGCGACGATGATGTGCCGCGGATCGACGCGCAGGTGGCCGGCATTCGCCACGACCCACTTCAGGCCGGATACGCAGTCGTTGAGCCCGGCGGGAAACGGCCCGATGTCCGGCGTCGACGACGCCACGACCGAATTGCGGAAGTCGACCATCACAACCGCGACGCCATTGGCTGCGATGATCTTCCCCCAGCCTCGGTACATGCCGTCGTAGCACGACAGCGACGCCATGCCGCCGCCATGTATGTAGTACACGCAGGCGAGCGTCTCGTCAGTGTCGGGGCGGATGACCTGGAGGTTGATGGTGTTCCCGTCCGGCGCCGAGGCGACCTTCTCGGTATGCACCCGCAGTCCGGTCGAGGGCGCGATGTCCTCGCTGTCGCACAAGTCCATGAACGACCGGAACATCTCAGTCTGCTGGCGCGCCGCCTCGGAGTTCGATTCGGCCACCAACGTCTCCCGGCTGTCAACGTCACCCATGCTTTCGCTGGGTATTCCGGCCAGCAGTACCTTGAGGCGAGGGTCCAGCCGGATGTCAGCCGCGAAGTCGTAGATCATTCTGCGATTCTCCTCGCTCGCCCGGACCGGGCGAACCACGCTGCACAAGGTCAGTCAGGTGCGGCGCAAGTCCAGATTGCCTTCTCTCGACACTAGCCGCCGGCCGACCGCCACGTCATTATGCACCGGGGCTCGTCAGCTAGTTTCTGGCGATATCCATGCGCCGTCTTCGGTGCCGACCTGCCCGATCGTCCGGTCAGCGGTGGAGCAGGCGCTCCATCCACAGCGAGCTGAGGTAGCGGCCGTTCTTAATGCCGTACTCGTGGAAGGCGCCGACCTCGGTGAAGCCAAGCTTGCGGTGCAGCCCGACCGATGCATCGTTCGGCAGCACGATGCCCGCCAGTGCAACATGCACGGGTTCGCTGGCGAGGCACGTGAACAGCGCGCGATACAGGGCAGTGCCGACGCCCTGACCACGGCTGCTGACGTCGAGCGCGATGCTGACCTCGACGGTCTCCCGGAAGGCGCGGTTTTCACGGTAGGGCTGGCTGGCGGCATAGCCGAGTATCTGGGTGCCGCGGCACGCGACAAGCAGCCGATAGGGGCCGGTCTGGGAGAACCGCTCGAACCAGACCCGGCGCTCGGCCACTGTGACGGGCTCGCTGCTGAAAGTGGCGTCGGAGTTCGCGATCGTGTAGTTGAGTATGGCCACGATCGCGGGAAGATCGCCCTCAGTCCCGGGCCGGATTTCGACGGGCTGCGGATCGGCAGACGAGAAGATACGGGTTTCCTGGTTCACGCTCGCGCACCGCCTCCTGCGATGGCCCGCTGAGCTGCGTCAGCTAGCTCGCTTGTACGCGCGGACCGCGAGCGGGCCGAACACGATGAAGATCCCGGCGAGCCACGCGATGCTCTTCCACAGATCTGCCTCGATGGGACCGCCGATTGCCAGTGCCCGCATTGTGTTGATGACGTACGTGACCGGCTGGTTGTTCGCGAACGCCTGAAGCCAGCCCGGCATGGACTGGATCGGAACGAATGCGGAGCTGAGGAACGTCAGCGGGAACAGCCAGATCAGTCCGAACGCCTGCACCGACTCCTCGTCACCGATGGCCAGGCCAGTGAACGCGGCGATCAGGCAGATCGCCAGCCCGAACACGGTCGCGAGCACGACCATCAGGATCGCCGGGACCGCGCCGTTATGGAATCGGAAGCCGACGCCGTAGCCCACCGCGACGACGATCAGGATGGTGACCAGCATCCGCCCGGTGTCGGCTACGAGCCGGCCCGTCAGCACGGCCGAGCGCGCCATCGGCATCGACCGCAGCCGGTCAATGACGCCCTTCTTCAGTTCCTGCGCCAGCGCGATCGCCGTGGCGAACGTGGCGAACGCCGCGGTCTGGCCGATGATGCCGGGCATCAGGAAGTCCACATAACTGATCGAACCCGGGATCTTGATGGCCCCGCCGAATACGTACCGGAACATCACCACGAACAGCACCGGCTGGATCACGGTGAAGACCAGGTAGGCGGGCACTCGGATCCAGACGATCAGGTTGCGCCGCGCGATAACCATGGTGTCGCTTACGGCCCAGCGGAATCGGGCGAGCAGACTCGGCTCGTCCGGCAGCGAGATCGTGGGTGCGGTTGCGGTCGTCATGACTTCGCTTTCGTCTCGTCGCGCTTTGCGCGCCGGCCCCGGCGGCGCTTGCCGTTCTGCTCTTCCTCTTCGGCGGCGTGCCCGGTCAATGCCAGGAACACGTCGTCGAGCGATGGCCGCCGCAGCGCAAGGCCGCGTGTCTGCACGCCGCCCGCATCCAGCGCCCGCACTGCGTCAATGAGTGCGTCGGAGCCGCGCCCGCCAACTCCGACGCTCACCACGCCGGTCTCCTTGTCAGCGTGCCGCTCGCCTTCACCGACGATCGCGATAGCGTTGACCGCGTCGCTGAGCCGGTTCCGGTCCGGAACGGTGAACTCGAGCACGTCGCCGCCAACGCGACTCTTGAGCTCCTCCGCCGTTCCTGCCGCGATGACCAGCCCGTGGTCGATGACGACGATCTCGTCCGCAAGCTCGTCCGCCTCATCGAGGTACTGGGTCGTGAGCAGCAGCGTCGTCCCGCCCTCGGCCAGGGACCTGATGATGTCCCACATGGCCAGTCGCGAGCGGGGATCCAGGCCCGTCGTCGGCTCATCCAGAAACAGCACCTGGGGCCGGCCGACCAGGCTCGCGGCTAGATCCAGACGGCGCTGCATGCCACCTGAATAGGTCTTGGCCGGACGGCCGGCCGCGTCGACCAGGTCGAATTGCTCGAGCAGCTGGGCGGCCCGGATGCGGGACTCAGGCCGGCTCAGGTGGAACAGCCGGCCGATGAGCTCGAGGTTCTCCCGGCCGGTCAGCTCCTCCTGGATCGCGGCCGACTGGCCGGACAACCCGATCGACCGGCGGACCGCAGCCGCCTGGCGCACCACGTCGCGACCGTCCACGAGCGCCCTGCCCTTGTCGGGCAGCAACAGGGTCGTCAGGATGCGGACCGCTGTGGTCTTGCCGGCGCCGTTCGGGCCGAGGACGCCGAGCACGGTGCCGCGTGGCACTACCAGGTCGATCCCGCGCAGCGCATGTACGTCGCCGAACGACTTCGTCAGGCCTTCGACCAGAATCCCCGGCCCCGAGTTGTCCTGTGTCACCGCAGGTTCCTCCTCGAACCAAAGTCAGGAATTTGAACCTACCTGGTGTGCATTGGTCACAGCCAAATGGATTAGGCCCTCACGGCCAGCGCTTCGCTGCAGGCAGAACGCGAGCTGCCAGCTGCTCGCCCCTGGCGTTCTGCCGCCGGATCAGCCAGCGGGCGGCCGGATCACTGTGCGGCCGGATCAGCGGGCGGCCGGATCACTGTGCGGCCGGATCACTGTTCGTGAGCGAGCGCCTTGACGCCGGCCACGAAGAGGTCGACGCCGAAGCTGTAGTGAAGCTCGGGGTCGAACGTTGACATCGGCAATGCCGCCTCGACCAGACATGGGTAGCGATCGGGTGGCAGCAGCGCCAGCCGGACGTGTTGCTTGCGCTGCTCCTCTGTCTTCTCCGCCGCGTCCTTCGCGGGCTTGGAACCCGGATCGCTCATGACCAGCGTGAGGGCGGTGGACAGGGCGCTCCGGCTGATCTCGGCCGCGTGCTCGGGATCGAATCCGCCGCGCTGCAGTACTGCTAGCGCCGTCTCCATTGCGACGAGTGCGGCGTCGCTCTGCTTCTCGCCTTCGAAGATGAGCTGGGGTGCGCACGGATGAGAGCGCAAGACGTGCAGCAGTGACTCGAGCAGACCGCGAAGCTGGCTGTCCCAGGACGCCGACTTATCGACATCGGTGTCCAGCTCACTCCAGATCTGGTCACCAAGCCCGGCGAGCAGCTCCTCCTTGTTCCGGAAGTGCCAGTACAGCGCCATCGGCGTGACACCGAGCTCGGTCGCGATCCGCCGGATCGTCAGCGCCTCGGTGCCCTCCGCATCGCCCAGGGCAAGCGCGCGCTCGACCACGGCCTGCTTGGTCAGCCGGGTCTTGTCCGCTTCTCGTGCCTGTGCTGATCCCATCACTTGACAACTATACGCCGTACAAGGCAAGGTAGCCATATACAACGTATAAGAGCAACGTACGATAGCTCCGTACAAGTACGTGGTACAGCAAGATCGGGAGGAGCCCGGCAATGTCCAGACGCTGGTGGTCGCTGGTGGCGGTGTCGCTCGCCACCTTCATGACCTACCTCGACAACAACGTGACGAATGTTGCGATACCTACCATCCAGCGCAACCTGCACCTGTCGCTGTCTGGGCTGGAGTGGGTCGTGAGCAGCTACATCCTGGTTTTCGCCGGGCTTCTGCTGGCAGGCGGCCGGCTGGCGGATCTCTTCGGCCGGCGGCGGCTGTTCCTGCTGGGGTTGTCGGTGTTCACACTGGGCTCGCTGTGGGCGGGCCTGTCCGGCAGCGGCGCGGAGCTCATCACGGCGCGCGTCGTGCAGGGCCTTGGCGCAGCGCTCGTCGTCCCCACCACGCTCATGATCATCATGGCAACCTTCACCGCCGCCAGGGAGCGCACGACCGCAATCGGAATCTGGACGGCGATCGGCGCGATGGCGCTGGCCTTCGGCCCGCTGATCGGCGGCTTCATCAGCCAGCACTTCCACTGGGGCTGGATCTTCTTCATCAACGTCCCGGTCGGCATCGTGACGCTCGCGATCGCGCTCGTGGCCACCGGTGAGTCCCGCGATCTATCGGTCGTGCGACGTCTCGACCTCCCCGGCCTGATCACCTCCACGGTGGCGCTGTTCTCGCTGACCTATGCCCTGATCGACGGCGAGGACAGGGGCTGGACGTCCCCGCTGATCCTGGGCGCGTTCGCGCTGGCGGCAGTCGCGGCGGCGGCGTTCGGCGTGGTCGAGTCCCGCATCGCGCACCCGATGGTTGACATGCGGCTGTTCCGGTCGCGCGTGTACGCGGGTGGCACGGTCACGATGATGTTGTGGGCATTCGGCGTATTCGGCATCTACTTCTTCACCTCGATCTACCTGCAGACCATCCTCGGCTTCTCGCCGACCAAGGCCGGACTTGCGTTCGTCCCGATGGCCCTGTGCATGGCGCTGTTCGCCGGGCTCGCCGGACCGGTGTCCCGCGTGCTGCGGCCGCACCAGACCGTCGGGCTCGGCATGGCCGTGATGGCGGGTGGCCTGTATTGGTTCGGGACGCTTGGCGGAGGCGCTAGCTTCGCGAGCCTGATGCCAGGCTTCCTGCTCTTCGGCGCCGGGGCAGGACTGATGAACGTGCCGCTGACCAACGCGATCCTGCACTCGATGCCACCGGAGCGGTCCGGCGTCGCGTCGGCACTGCTGAACGCCTCTCGTGAAGTGGCCGGCCTGCTCGGCATCACGATCATCGGGGCTGTGCTGCGGACCGCTCGCGGCTCGGCACTGCGCGCCGGACAGGACGCGGCTGCTGCCTACCTGCATGGCTACCACTCCGGCCTGATCGTGACGGTGGCACTCGTCGCTGCCGGCGCGGTGATCAGCTTCGTCGCCCTGCGCCGGCTACCGCGGCCAGTTACTGCAGCCGACGAGGCGCTCATCCCGGCCCTGGCAGCAGAGCTGTCCGGCGCCGCCGAGCCAGAGATCGTGCGTAACTGAGAACTCGGTGAGATCCGCCCCGGCCGCCGCCCGGCGGCCGGGCCGGATCTCGTTCTCGCTTCGCGCGCCTCATGCACCGCCTCGCCAGTACGGTGGCAGCCAGTTCGCGGACTCCTGCGCTGACCAGCAAGCCGGCCAAGCACGCCGTCAGGCCGCGTCGGGCGACCGGACGGCCCGCGGGCCGAGCACCGGCTGGCCACCGCGGACGCCCCGATAGCCCACATCCCACGGCCAGTGGCCGCGGTCGTCGGCGTGGACGAGCTGAACGGCGCTGATCTGCTTGCCGTAAAGCTCGGTCGCCACGCGCAGGTGCGCAGAAGGCTCCTGCAGCTGGACGATCTGGATCAGCGGGCCGCCAACCAGCGGGATCTGCTCACCCGGCGTCAGAACCGTGTCCGAGTGCATCAGGTGCGAGGCGACATCATTGAGCAGCTCCGCCGCGCGCACTGCGGACAGGCCGGTCGCCACGAGCTCAGGACAGCCGGCCTCGGTCAGCCCGACTGTGTAGGACCACGGCGGATGCAGGCCAGACCGCTCAACAGCTTGCACTGCCCAGCCGAAACGCCTGATGAGGCCGCGCATGTGGGCTAAGTAATCCGGCCACTTCGCGTTCGGGTGCTCGCACCACCAGCACATGTCCTGCCTCCTTTACAGCAGCGGATGCGTTACGACCACTGTGCCAGGAGGTACCGACAGTACATTCGAATTCGTTGCGCAGGCGGCGCGGGACCGCGCTACTGCGTGAAGCCGGGCGCCTCGTCAGGTGCGGCGGGTATCGATTTGAAGCTTTCGGTCGGCGCGAACGGCAGCGCCTCGACGAAGTTGCGGAGGGCGTTCCCGCGGGCCAGGCCGGTGTTGTGGGGCTGGGCAAGGCCGTGAGCAACGAGCACTTGTGCCTGTTCGTCCGACGCCTCGGTGAACGGCACGTTCCACGGCCCGTGCTCGTCCAGGCGCCGCAGCATGGCGAGCGGCAGCCAGACGCCGTCCACATCAACGCCGTATTCGACGACCATGCGCTTCTCGAGTTCGATAGCCATCACGCTGCCTCAGCTCGCTAGCGGTCGGGGCGTATTGCCTATAGCCAGCAGCCTACTGACCGGGCTTCTGAGCAGCCGCACATGAATGAATGCGGATCTGGTGCGGCTATAGCCGCACCAGATCCGCATCCATAGCCCCGCCACAGGTGGGCAGCCCCCGCCACAGGTGGGCAGCCCCGCTGCACGTCGGCAGCCACCGCTACAGGTGGGCAGCCCCCGCTACAGGTGGGCGGCCACCGGGATCGCGCGCTGAGATGCCCTGGCGGAGGCGCGCCGGGCCCTCGCGGCCAGCGTGCCGGTGCGGGCCAGCAGCATCGCCACTGACAGGAAGATCAGTGCGTCAGTGAGGGCGTTCACGGTGATCTGGTTGGTCATTCCCCAGTGCGCGAGCTGCGCGCTGAAGACGTGCGTGGCGCCGTAGGCGAAGTAGATACGCCCGCCGACGACTGCGATCCAGATGAGCGCGTACAGCAGGCCGGCCCGTGAGCCCGCCTTGCCTGCGCGCTCGTCATAACTGACCCGCATCGAAGCGGCAGCCATTACGCCCAGGGCCAGACCGGCCGCTGTGGCTGCCGCTTCGAGAGCTAGCCCGTTCCCTGATGTAGCAGCGCCTTTCAGGTAGAAGGGGACAATGATGGCCGCTGCAATGAACGGCCGGAGCAGCCTCATCGCGGTGACCTTACGGTCTCCGAGGTCGGAAATCAGGACCATGCCCAGGATGATGAGGTTCGGGATCAAGACGCTGGCGGTCATTCGTAACTCCCTAGTGATGCGGTCCAGTGCGCTTACATCCGCAACGCTAGGCAGCGAGGCCCTGGCCGCGCGCCGGCCTGCAGCTTGAGAGCGGGTCTAGCTTGGGCGGAGGCCGTGCTTGCCGCCAGGTGGAGACGATCGCCTCCACCCGAGGTCAACCCGAGTCAACCCGGTAGCCGGCGCGGCCCGGCAACCCGGCAGATACGTTGAAGGCGTGGCTCGCTCAGACTCTGCGCGCTCGCTTACCCGGGCACTCAACTCCGACCCGCGGCGGGCCGTGCTCGCCGTCCGGACGCTGGTTCTCGTCGGGGTCCTTATCACCGTGCCGCTCACAAACCCGCATCTGGGAGTGGGCAGCGGCGGGATAACGGCCGCCATCGCTCTCGGCGTCACGGCCGCAGCCTGGGTCTTCTGGCAGGTGTTCGAGCGCAGCGTGCCGTGCACGGTTGCGGCCCTGACCGTGCTGGGCCTGGCCGGCGGCGTACTCGCCGGGCTGTCTCCGCTGAGTCCGGCCCTTGCCGTTGGCTGCGTGGTCACCTCGGCCGCCGGCGTCCGCCTGAGCACCGAGGTATCCCTCGCCATCACGGCGGCGACCGTCGCGGCGTTCCTGGCAACGGGCATCGCGACCGGCGTGCCGACCGAAACGCTGGTCGGCTATCCGTTCGCCTGGATCGGCCTATGGGCGTTCGGCCTCACGCGGCACGCCTATCTGCTCAGGGCCGAGCAGGCGGAGCAGACGCTGGCAGAGACCCGCCGGGCACGCGAGGCGGAGACGCATGCAGCCGCGCTCGCCGAGCGAGGCAGGATCGCCAGGGAGATCCATGATGTTCTGGCTCACTCACTCGCCGCGGTGTCGGTTAACCTGCAGGCCGCCGAGGGCCTGCTCGCGACGCTGCCCGACGGGAATCCCGAGCTGGGCAAGGCGATCGAGTGCATCGACCGGGCCGGCGTCCTGACCAGGGAGGGCCTGGCCGAGGCCCGCCGGGCGATCCAGGCGCTGCGAGGCGATACTGCACCGCTGGCCGATCAGCTGTCGGCGCTGGCCAAGGAGTGGGCAGCCGACGGTGACGTGCCGGCTGACTTCAGCGTGACCGGCTCGGCGCGCCCGGTGAGCCCGGAGGCAGGGCTCACCGCCTTCAGGACCGCGCAGGAGGCGCTGACGAACGCGCGCAAGCATGCACCTGGTCAGCCGGTTCGGATCAGCCTCGAGTTCTCGCCGGAAGACATCGCCGTGAGCGTTCTCAACCCGATGCGGGCGGTCGGTGACGGCAGGCCGCGGGGCGACGCGGGAACCGGGTACGGACTTAAGGGCCTGAGGGAACGGGCAGTCCTAGCCGGCGGCACGCTGGACGCTGGCCCGGTCGACGGGGAATGGCGCGTGTACCTGAGGATTCCGGCGTGACCCCGGAGAATCCGAGCATGACGTTTGAGACTCCCGGCCAGCCGGTCACTGTCGTCGTCGCGGACGACCAGTCCGCGGTGCGGGAAGGCCTGGTGCTGCTACTCGGCACACTGCCGGGCATCGCGGTGGCAGGTGAGGCGGCCGACGGCGATGCCGCGGTGGACCTTGTCGCCTCGGTCCGTCCGCAAGTTGCGCTGATGGACTTGAACATGCCGGGCTGTGACGGCGTGACTGCGACTCGGCGCATCACCGCCGAACATCCGGGCACTCGCGTGGTCGTGCTGACCACGTACGCCGATGACGAGTCGATCATCGGCGCGCTGCAGGCCGGAGCGCTCGGCTACCTGACGAAGGACGCGACGCGGGCGGAGATCGGCCGCGCGGTAGTGGCCGCGGCGGCGGGCCAGGCCGTGCTCGATCCCGCGGTCCAGCAGAAGCTCCTGGCGGCCGCAGCGCGAGCGCCGGTTGCGGAGGGGTCGGCTGGCGCGTCGGCGGGCGATGATGAGCTCACGCCGCGCGAAGCCGACGTACTCCGGCTCATCGCGGCCGGCCAGTCGAACCGTGAGATCGCCCGCACTCTGTTCGTCAGCGAGGCGACGGTGAAGACGCACGTGAACCGGATCTTCGCCAAGACTGGCTCGCGCGACCGCTCCCAGGCACTGCGCTACGCCTACACCCACGGCTACGCCGAACCACAGTGACCGACTGGAGAGGGCTCGCGCTTTACGCCTAATCGGTTTAGCGCGCCTGGTTCGGCACGCCGGATTGCAGCAGGGTCAGTGGCTTATGCCTGGACTTGCTTCATCATCCCTTTGATGACTGCCCGAGCCGCGGGACTGGCAGGGATCGTGGTCCCAGTGCCCACGCGGACCACACCGTAAACGACATTGCGGCTGAGAACGTAGAGGACTTCTCCTGCCACAGTGAGAGGGCTGGCTACTGCGGTGACGGTGACCTGGATTGCCTGCCCGCCGGCAACCGGCGCAACATGAGCGACGACGTAGGTCGTCCGGACGGTGTAGCCATCCTCAACGTCGGTATACGACCGGCACCGGCGGTAATCGGACCTGAGCCGCTGCATGAAGGAGCTTGCCGTGCCGTCGTCTGCAAACTGGTAGATGAATTCGTCATAGTTCTGGTTAGACTGCGCCCCGGTCACGCGGGTGAACGGCGTCCAGGCGATCGCCGTCTGGCCGAACTCCGTCGCAAACAGGATCTGCGTCGAGAACCTGGTACACGACATCCTCGCCAGGCTGTACTGCGACGGCAGGGCACCGGTCCCGGTGCCGCCCTGATACGCATACTTCGTGATCACCGTAAAGCCGGGGAAGGACGAGGCGTGAGCCAGCGCCGCGTCGAGTTGCGCTCCGGTCAGCGTCGCTACGGCAAGCGAGCTCGCCGACGAGGCCGACGCCGCTGGCTTCGCGCCATGCTTAGTGGGGCTCGGTGCCGCCGGGGAGGAACAAGCGGCGAGGAGCAGAGCGATTGCAGCCGCGGCGATCGGGAGCGGAAGGCGCATGGGATCTCCGGAGATGTCAGCACTTGCGGTGGATGCTGTATCTTGCCGACTTTCCGGGCCGACCGCAACGGTTGCGTCCCGCCTGGGACGTGCTCGTCCGATCGGCTGTTGCCGTGCTGGCGTAGGGCTACCCCGCGTATACCGACAGCGCATGTTGACATGAGGGCTGACGGCGCACTCAATTAGCCGGGATTGCCAGTGGCGGCTTGACGGGCCGGGCTCTGGCCAGCCGTTGTTACTTGTCTGTTAGCAACCATTTCCGCAGGAAGCGCGTCTTAAATTCATCACGCGCGTGACTAGACATTGCGAGGTCATCATGAAGCTCGGACGCACCATCGGCACCCTGACAGCTGCTTCCTCGTTGGTTGCCGTCGGCATCGGCCTGGCCCTGCCGGCGAACGCCGCTGCCGTTCCCGCTGCATCGCACAGTGCGAGGTACGTCGTGCTCAACTGCAACGACAAGCCCGAAGCCAGGCCGGGAACAATCGTCCTTGCTTGCGCGGACTACGGCCTTGGCGTAAAGCATCTGCACTGGACCAGGTGGACGAGCCACGGTGCGGCCGGCCGCGGCAGGTTCTGGCAGAACCTGTGCATCCCCAGCTGCGCCGACGGCCACATTGAGCACATGCCGGCCAGGATCACGCTGCGCGGCAGTGCGGCTGTCAAGGGCTACCCCCGTGATCGGCAGTACACCCGGCTGATAGCGGTGTTCCCCCACAAGCGGCCGACCGTCTACAAGCGCAGGCACGGCAAGATCGTCGCCACGCACCCTAAGCGCTGGGTCCTCCATATCTGACCGGCCCGCACCTAGCCCGATTGGCAGCAGGGCCCGGCCGCTCGCAGCGGCCGGGCCCTGTTGCGCACACCGTTTGGTGCATCGGCGAGTGACAGTTCGGGGACTCACTCGCGGCCTCATGCATTAGTGGCGAAGTAGCCCCGAAGGCGCTCTGCGTACGGCCGACGCCGCTCGGCCGTCACGATATCCGGGCTAGGCCTGGATACATACAACTTGTCGCCGGCGTACCGGGGAAATACGTGCACGTGGTAGTGCCAGGCAGTCTGGTCGCCTGCGGGCTCGTTGTGCTGCCGCGTGGAGACTCCGTCGCACCCGTAGGTGCGGCGGATCGCGACCGCGACGTCACGGACCAGATCATGCACCGCGTGCCCCGCCTTGGCGGGAAGGTCATACAGGTTCTCGTAGTGCCGGGTCGGCACGACCAGAACGTGCCCATGATTGTTTGGCCACCAGCGCGGCGAGATGAATGCCATCGCCTCATCAGTCCGCCGGACAATGTCCGGCTGACGATCAGCGTCAGCTCCGGTGGCGAGCGCACAGAACGGGCACTGGTAGCCAGGCGGTGCGTGGGTGATTGTCACGCTCATAATCCTGCACTGCTCTGCACCGCTCGCAAGCTCTCGAGTCCTGGCGCACCCCGGCTCAAAGCTGGTTTCTGCAATATCGACGATACGCTATATTTATGGCATGGCCTCAGAGGAGGGACTCAATGCCGGCGACTTGCTGAGGCGGGCGCGCAGTGGGGCTGGCCTGTCGCAAGTCGAACTCGCCAACAGGGCTGGCGTTACACAAAGCGTCATTAGCGCCTATGAGTCCGGCCACAGGCAGCCTTCGCTGCCAACCCTCGCCGCCCTAGTTGAGGCCGCCGATTACGAACTGGTTGCTGAAGTCAGGCCGCGCCCGCACGGGCTGAGCAAACTGTCCGGGCCAATCGGCCGGCGGCTCCGCCGCCGACGGCAGGATGTGATCTCGGCCGCCGCCGCTCACGGTGTTTCGGGGTTGCGCGTTTTCGGCAGCGTGGCGCGCGGGGAAGATCGCGCTGACAGCGACGTTGATTTGCTCGTCGATCTGCCCGAGCACATGAGCTTGTTCGGCCTGGCGCGTCTGCAAGCAGAGCTGGAGAGCATCGTTGGCGCGAGAGTTGACCTCGTTCCGTCGCGGGATCTTAAGCCAGACGTCCGGCCGTATGCTGAGGGCGATCTGGTGGAGCTGTGAGTTATCGCGATCACCAGCGACTTTCGGATATTCAGGCCGCCATTGACGCGATCCGCTCCCACCTGCAACGTGGCACCCTGGACGACGGCCTTGTTTTCGATGCAGTCCGAATCCGATTGCTTGAGATCGGCGAAGCCGTCAAGGCTCTGCCTGCCGAACTTCTCGACACTCAGCCGGGAATCCCATGGCGCCAGATCGCTCGCATGCGCGACCACCTCGCGCATCGTTACTTCGATACGGCTCATTCGATCTTGCAGGCAACGGTCACTGACGACCTGCCGGAGCTTGAACGCGCTCTTCAGTCCTTGTCTGCGCTCGTGGACGACAACATCTCGGAGTCGGAGAAAACGGGGCCTGATGCTCCCGCGTCAACCAGTCCCTAGGCGTAGTCCTACTGAGTTCTCGCGCGCCGCAACCGCGCAGGCGGGAAATGCGCGGCCGAAGACAACGGGCGTTCCCTGTCTTCGGTGACAGCAACAACGCCTACGAGGAGATGATCGGGTCGGGCAGCAAGCGGGTCGGAAGCGCCTCCTCGCTGACCGTGCCGTCGTCGTTGCGGGTCAGGTGCCAGGCTCGCGCCTCGGGAGTCTCGCTGACCGCCTCGAAGAACGTCGTCCCGAAGAACGTCACCGCGGCGCCGTTATCGGTGGCGTAGCACTCGGGAAGGCGCTCCTCAGCCAGGAGCTTGGTGATCGCGGGGCGTCGCTGCTCTTCGGCGTCGTGATGCGGGCTATTGGAGAAGGGCAGGAAGCCCAGGCCGTTGCGGACTTCGCGCAGCGGCAGGCCAAAGGAGTCGGTAGTACCGCCGGTGAACCAGCAGACCGACCCGGCCGAGACGCCGGTCAGCACTACGCCGGCCTGCCAGCACTCCCGCAACACCGGCGCCAGGTCGTGCGCCTGCCACACGGCAAGCAAGTTCGCCACGCTGCCTCCGGCAACCCAGATCATGTCCTGGTCGAGCAACAGGCCGCGGACGTCGTCCGCGTTGGGCTGCGGGTAGAGCGCCAGATGACTCACCCGGAAGCCCGCGCGGCCGAAGGCCGAGTACATCGCGGTCAGATAGCCGGGGTGGTCGCCAAGCGCGGTCGCGATGATGCATACCTTCGGGGCGGAACCGGCCTGCGCGAGATCGGCGGCATATCGATACACCGGCCCAAGGCGCCAATCCCAATCCCCCAGGTTCATGCCATGGAAACCGATACTGGTGGCGACGATGGTCGGCTGCTGAGCGGGCATCAGCCGATACTGCCACAGCGCGCACGTCCGGGTGCCCCCGCGGCAGACTCCGCCTCGTCGACCGACCGCACGGATACCGTTTGCTGGGCAAGGAGGAAGGATCTGTGGGGATGAGCCGCATCGTTGTCATCGGAGCTACCGGGCATATCGGCAGTTATCTTGTGCCTCGGCTGGTACGTGCCGGCCACGAGGTCATTGCCATGAGCCGCGGCACTCAAGGCCCGTACCACGCCAGCCCGCAGTGGAGTTCGGTCACCCGGATCAGTGTCGACCGCGAAGCGGAGGACGCCGAGGGAGCCTTCGGTGCCCGGATCGCCGCGCTGCGCCCCGATGCCGTGATCGACCTGATCTGCTTCACTGCAGCCTCAGCACAGCAACTCATTGACGCGCTCCGCCCATCCCGCCCGTTGCTGGTCCACTGCGGGACGATCTGGGTGCACGGTCCCGCGATGCGGGTACCGGTGACCGAGGACGAGCCGCGGACCCCCTACGGCGAGTACGGCACGGGCAAGGCTGAGATTGAAGCCTTGCTGCATCGCGAGACCTTGGCGGGCGGTGTGCCCGCGGTGGTGCTGCACCCAGGTCACATCAGCGGGCCGGGCTGGCCGGTCATCACCCCGGCCGGCAACCTGGACCTCGCCGTCTGGACAAGCCTGGCCACGGGCCGGCCGCTCGCGCTGCCTGATCACGGGCTGGGTGTCCTGCATCACGTGCACGCCGACGACGTGGCGCAGGCATTCGAGCGCACGCTGTCCCAGCCGGCTGCTATCGGTGCCAGCTTCCACGTCGTTGCCGAGCAGGCGATGACGCTTCGGGGCCTGGCGACCGGCGTCGCGCAGTGGTTTGGCCGTGAGCCGGTGCTGGACTTCGTCGAATGGGCGGAGTTCGACCGCCGCGTCGCTCCCGGACACGCCGAGGCCACCCGCCAGCACACCTTCCGCAGCATCACCGCGAGCATCGACCGCGCCAAAAAGGAACTCGGCTACGCGCCGCGGTATAGCGCGCTCGACGCCGTGCGTGAGGCACTTGCATGGCTCGTCGCCAACGGCCAGGTGGACGTCGGCGGTCAGCAGCTCCTGGCGCCAAGCCTGGCCTGAGCCGCCCTCCCTGGGCCGAGCCGTCAGGCCAGCAGCTGTTCGAGCCTGGCAGCGACTTCCCGGTATCGGGCCACCGGGATGAGATGCACGCCGGCAAACGCGCCCGAGTCCCGGATCTGCAGCACCAGGTCGCAGGCCGCCTCCACGCCAGCCAGCCGGTCAGTGCGCGCCCGGTTTGCCAGCCCGGCCGGGATCGCGATGTCCGGGACGGCGGCTGCAAGCCGCTGGGCGTGCGATTCGCTGGCCAGCACGATCACGCCAGCGTAGACGGGGATGTCGACGGGATTAGCGTCCCGCCACCGCAGCAGCCCGTCGAGGGAAAAGCTGACCTGCACGAACAGAAAGTCAGCTGAGCGCTTCCAGGCGGGCAGCGGGCGCAGCCCGGCCGCAGCGCCGGCCCTGAACGGCGAAACCGCGGCGAAGGCCGGATCGGCCGGCAACGCACGCACTTCGTCGATCATCGCCCGCACGGTCAGTTCGCCGGTCCGGCTGCCGGAGCTGGGCTTGTCGCCGTATACGAACAAGAACTGGTCTACGTGATAGGACGCCGCAGTAAGCAGGTCGCGCCGGAATCCAAGCAGGTTCCGGTCCCGCGAGTTCAGGCAGGCGATGCTGCGGCCGCCCATGGCCTCCACCTCATGGGCCACGGCAACGCTGGAAACCGTTGCCCGGCCCAGGTGGTTGTCCGGGATCAGGAAGGTGTCGGCGACCTTGCTGAGCGTCCCGATCTGATGGCGGACGTGCATCAGGTCGGGCCGGGTCGGCGGCTCGATCTCGCAGACAACCTGGAACGGCTGGCTAGTCACCGCCCTAACCTAGAGCCGGGTCCCAGCCCGGCGCCACCCGCCTCAGCGGCCGGCCGATCTCGCCACGCTCCCGCAGCCGCTGTGCAAGCTTGTGCTGCCAGTGCCCGGCCGGGCGCCACGCCGGATCGTTGCGGCGCTGGCGCAGCACATCTATCCTGAAGGCGGCAGCCACGCCTGCCCGATCCGAGTTACGCCAGCCCGGCGCTGGCCGTAGCGTCCGAGGACAAGAGCGGCACGGCCCTCGCGTGGGGTTTCCTTTCATCGTGTTCACTCTGCGGTGGCCAGGCGCCGGGACGGACCACCGGGAAGAGCACGCGATGACTCACGACAAGATCAAGGCAGCTGCTCGCCAGCGCATGGCGGCGTCCGGAGAGCCCTACACCCTCGCTAGGCGCGAGGACATCACGCTGCACTCCAGCTCCGGCAGCACGTCGGCCATAGGCCCGGAGGACGTCCGCGCTGCCGCTGAAGTGCACCAGGAGCTGGGATCCGTCTACAGCGATGCGGTCGTGGCGTCGTTCGTTGACAAGGTCGACAGGGAAGTGGCAGCTCGGGTCGAAGCCCGCCTGGCAGGCATGCGCCGGCCCAAGCCCGCGAAACAGCGCAGGCCACGCCGGCTGCTGCGGCGCAGGATCGTACGCGACGCGGTAGCGGCCAGCGCGGGGGCTCTGGCCGTGGCGGGCGCCATGGGTCTGCACGGGCTAGCCAGCCCCGCCCCGAATTCCGGCGCGCCTGTGCGTGCCGGAGTGGTCCCAGCGACGCAAGCCGCACCGACGACATGGATCCTGCGAGAGAGGCCTGCTGGTGCGGGTCGCACGTTGGTGTGGGTGACAGTAGCGGGTCCTCCCGTAGCTCCCGGAGCGCCACGCCATCGCTCCTGAAGATCGGGAACGCGCACCGGTCGCTGGGCGGTGGTCGCGCTGAGTTCGCGCGCGTAGCAGAGCTCTACGGATCGACGGTTGTTTTGCCGCGGGCGCGTCCCGGTCACCCGCTGATCCGAACGCGCCGACGCCGTCCCCTAGTCAGGGCGGCCGCCGGGTCGAGCGCTTGCCTGGCCTTCGCGTTCGGCCTCATCTTGCTCGCGGCCCACGTCCTGGATCCGAATGGCCTCGGCAATCCATATCATCCGTGGAGCAGCCTGTGCGCACTGGCGGCCCTTGTCGCGATGTTCGCGGCCGTGTGCATCGCGGTGAACGGAGTGAACACCTCACTGGAGCAGCGGCGCTCTCGCAGGCCGTTGCAGGGCGGCCCGGGGCCAAACCGTCGAGGCCTTGATGGCGGGCAGCGAGGTGGCGCCGGCTGCGACCCGGTTCCTCCAGGGGCCCGCGATAGTCAGGCTTCCTCCGCCGAGTTGCGGGCTCACGAGTCGCGACAGCGCCGACGGCACGTTCCCGCACGGACCGCCCGGGCACCTCGCGGCAGGAGGCCTGCGCCAGGGGCGGTGTGACGCCGGTGATGCGCCACCGCGAGCCCGCGCGATTACCGGCCTCGGCGCGTTCGTCTGTGGATCAGCCGCCGGCTACCTGCCCATCTACTGGATCGAGCCGAAGCAAGGTGGCGCTGCCGAGGAAGAGCGACACTACCTGTCCGCCGGGCAGGCGCCGGAATCGCACGGTCTCGCCTGAGTCGCGGAAGCCCAGCCCGACCACGAACGTGTCAGGGTCGTCCGCGGGCTGCAGCGGCACTATCTGGGCGGGGTCGCCGGGTATGCAGATGACCAGCTTGCCGTCCCGCCACTCCACCCGGCCGATCTCGTCCATGCTCTCCGGCGCATAGAGGCCGAGCAGGGGCCTGTAATCCTCGGGCGTCGGCGCTGGCGTCTTCAGCTGAGGGGCGCTGTCCCGCACCAGGCGCCGCGCGATGCCGGCCAGTTCCATGTTCAGCGCCGCGGCGTCGGCTATCCCGTTGAGCAGCGCTATCGCCCCGACCTTGTGCTCGCGATCGAAGCAGGCGTTCGACGTGAACCCGTGCAGTCCGCCCGAGTGCTGCACCCAGGTGACGTTGTCCTTGCGAACCCCGTACCAGGTGATCCCCCAGGCCTCGGTCCACTGCTCGTCGCTGAGGTAGCGCGGCTTGTGCATCTCCCGCAGTGCGGCTGCCGCGAGCACCGGCGAGTCCTGGGGCTCGTCGACATGCGCACGAAGCTGGAAGGAGATCCAGCGCGCCAGGTCCTCGACCGTGGACCACAGGCCGCCCTCGGCCCAGCAGTCCGTCATCTCCGGTGCGACGCTCAGCTCGTCGGAGAACGAACGCCCGCTGTAGCCGGTCGCGGTCCGCCTAGCCAGCGCCTCGCCCACCGGGTCAAACGCGGTATCGGACATGGCAAGCGGAGTAAGGATCTCTTGCTGGACATAGTCCGGATACGGTGTCCCGCTGGCGCGATGGACTATCTCGCCGAGCAGCTGGTAGCCCAGATTGGAGTACTTGGGCTGCAGATTCGGGCCGATGGCCGTGAAGATCTCGGCTGCCCTGGCCAGGTTGGCGGCCGCCTCCCCCTGGTAGACCGGGGCCTTCAGGGCCCAGTCGGTACCAGGCGGCTCGCTGGTCAGCCCTGCCTCGTGGGACAGCAGCCGCCGGATGGTCACCCGCCCGATGGTCTGCGGGCTTCCGCTGTCGGCCAGCTCTGGCAGCCACTGCACAGCCGGATCGTCTAGGTCCAGCTTCCCGGCTTCACGCAGCTGCATGATCGCTGTGCCGGTGAAGGTCTTGGTGATGGACGCGATCCGGTACAGGGTGTCAGGACGGGCCGGCCGCTGCGAGGGTATGTCGGCGAGCCCAGCTCCGCCCGACCACACCAGCTCGTCGCCGTGCAGGACGCCCGCTGCCGCCCCGGCGATGCGGTTGTCCTTGACGAACGTGGCGACCTTCGCCTCGAACTCGTCCTTGCCGCCAGCTACCGGTCCCGCCATCTCAGTACGCTCCATCCCTGTCGGCCGATCAGCGCCGCATGCACCATTTACGGTCATCAGCAGTCAGGCCGCAAGCGCCGCGGACGCCAGGGCCAGCCCGTCTGACGGCAAGTGACGTCCGGGCCGCTCGCCCGGATATCGGGCAAGCGGGCCGGACGGCGTTCCGTGTTGAGTTCGGGCAAGGGGCTCCCGGCCGCTAGAGCACTGGCCGTGCTCGGCGGGATCCCTGGGTTGAGGTCGCCGGCGTGGCTGCCGTCACGCGGTCCTGACCGGGGAGGATCTTGTCCAGCAGCCAGGCAGCGGCGGCGGATATCAGGAATAGGTCGAGGTAGTGGCAGGCCATGGCCCCGGCGTAGCTAGGCCCGCCCCAGGCATTGACGGTGAAGTTGGGGTCGAGGCCGCCGGTGACCTGCTCACCGGCTCGCCAGAGGCAATACGCGATCACGAGGGCAGGCACCAGCGCGAGCAGTGCACGGGCTGGACTGGACGACTCGGGCCCGATACCAGCCGCACGAGTCAGGCGCCGCGCCGCGGGCTTTCCGAGCGGGGCAAGCAGCCACAGCCTGCCAGAGCGCGGGCCGAATCGGCGCCGGTGGCGCCACTGCGCGTAGCTGAAGACGGCGCAGGTTACGAGGGCCACTGCTAGCTGCTGCCACCATGCGGACGTGCCGGACACGAATGACTCCCGGACGTGCGACCTGTGCAGGTACTCGATCCAGCCGGAGACCACTCCGGCGGCGAAAGCGGCCGACATTAGCACGACTAGGGGAACGGACAGTTGCTGGCTGATGGTGCTGATCTTCGCTCTCATGTTTCTACGCTCGCCGAGACGGCTCCCGGCTGACGTCGGTCCAGCGTCTCGAACTGGCCCTCTACCCGAGAAGGCCCTGATGCCGATCATCGTTCGCAGGTATGACGAGCCGTTCAGCCTCGCGAAGGATCTGAGCTCTCGGGGAGCGGCGTTAGTGTCGGTGGATGGCATTCGTTCAGCTGGCCAGGCCGCGGGCCGGCGCGCCCACGGCGTGGCCTGCCCGGATATCAGCCTGGCTGGAGCAGCGCGCAGCGCCGGACGCGATTGATGTGGCCCTGGCCGTCCTCTGTTTCGCGGGCTTCACGCTGCCGGTCTTGCTGGGCGCCGCAGGGCATTCGGTGTCGTGGCTGGCAGTGGCAGGTTTCGGCGTCATGGCCGCCGCGCCGCTGGTGGTGCGCCGGAAGTGGCCAGCCGCCACGTGCGCCGCAGTAGCCGCCGTGTATGTCGCCGCCGCTCTGACGGGCGTGCATTTCACGCCCTGGGTCAGCAATGCCGGCCCGAACCTGGCGATCGCGGTCTTCACGGTGGCCGACCGGCGCCCCAGGAAGCTGTCGCTTCTAGCCGCTCTGGGCTCGGCAGTTGCTATCTGGGCTGTGCTCCCGCTTGGCTTCTATCTACATCCTGCCCAGGGCGAGGGCGACGCCGTCCAGGCGGCCGCCGCCGTGCTCGGCTGGGTCGCTGGTGATGCAGTCCGGAGCCGCCGTACTTACCGCGAACGCCTGGAGCTGGAAGCCCGCCGCCGGGACGCGGAACGGGAAGGCAGGGTGCGAGCCGAGGAGCGACTACGGCTCTCCAGGGAGGTGCACGACGTCGTATCGCACAGCCTCAGCGTCATCGCAGTGCGGTCAGGCGTGGCCCGGCTGCTGCTCGCCCAGCGGCCGGATGAGGCCGAAACCGCCCTGGCCGCCATCGAGTCCGCGAGCCGCACCGCGCTGGACGAGCTGCGCCAGTTGCTCCGGCAGATCAGGGAGCCGGCGGATGACCGGGAGCCGCTCGCCCCTGCCCTTGACGACATCCCTGGCCTGGTGGAGCGGATGCGCTACGGGGGCCTCGACCTCAACTACCGCTCAACGGGTGCGCCACAGCACTACGGCGTTGCGACGGAGATGGCCGCATACCGCATCGTTCAGGAGGCGCTGACCAACGTCGTGAAGCATTCCGGGGCATCATCAGCCTCGGTCGAGCTGGCCCACACTGCCGCCGTTCTCACTGTCAGCGTCATCGATGACGGGCGCGGCCCGACATCAACCGAACGCACAGGAACGATGGCAGCAGACGTCGCATGCCCGGGCTTCGGGATCGCCGGGATGCGTGAGCGCGCGGAGCTGATGGGCGGCTCGCTGGTCGCAGGTGCCCGACCAGAGGGCGGTTACGCAGTCGTCGCCACACTGCCTGTGAGAGGTGCGCGCACGTGACCGGCGGGATCAGCGGGCCAGCGGATTCCGGCAGCAGGATTGGCGTGCTGATAGCCGACGATGAGGCCCTCGTCAGGGCGGGATTCAGGGCCCTACTCGACTCGGCCAGCGACCTGCAGGTTGTCGGCGAGGCTTCCGACGGCCTCCAGGCCGTGCGACAGTCCAGGGCGCTGAAACCCGACGTGATCCTGATGGATATCCGGATGCCCGTCATGGACGGGCTTGAAGCCACGAAGATCATCCTCGATAGCGACCTGGAACAGCCGCCCCGCATCCTCGTGGTAACCACGTTCGACTACGACGAGCACGTTTTCGAGGCAGTTCGAAGCGGCGCCAGCGGATTCGTGCTCAAGGACACCCGCCCTGAGCAGTTGCTGGAGGCCATCCGTGTCGTCGCCGCGGGAGAAGCGCTGCTCGCGCCGAACGTTACCCGCCGCCTGATCGCCGAGTTTGCCCGCAGCCCGCGACCAGTCCGGCCCGAAAGCGGACGGCTCGCGCAACTGACCGGCCGCGAACTCGAAGTACTCGCGCAGGTGGCAGCCGGGATGTCGAACGCGGAGGCCGCGGCGAGCCTGCATCTGAGCCTGCCGACAATCAAGACACACGTGAGCCGGCTCCTGGCCAAGCTGAACGCGCGCGATCGAGCTCAGCTCGTAGTGGTGGCCTACGAGGACGGTCTGGTTACCCCAGGCCAACACAGTCCCAGCACATAGCGTGGCCGGGCGCCGACCCTCGCTCGACGAAAATCGCCGAGCGCCATAGGCGTCCGGTTACTGCCGGTTACGCTGCGCCGATTTCAACGTCTGCGACTCCAGCGGCGGCCAGGTGCACCGGGATTCCCGTTGCGCGGGCCAGCCGGGCGAACATCTCGATCGTGGGCACTGTGCCACCGCCCTCGATGCGAGCGATCGACGACTGCGTGGTGCCCATCCGGCGTGCGAGCTCCACCTGCGTGAGACCCGCGCGAGTCCGCATGGCGTAGACCAGTTCCGCGAGAGCGCCAGCGAGCAGCGCTGCTGCGCGCGCCTCGTCATAGGTCTGCTGGTCCGCAGCTGGGTACTTCGCCTGGAGTTCCTCCAGGGTCATCCTTGCCATCAGCTTCCTTTCGCTCCTTTGCTCGCTCTCATAGCCCGCCTCGCTCGTGCTACTTCGCGATCTCCACGGTCCAGCGGGCGTCCACTCAGCAATTATCGCATCTATACTATATCGCGTCAACGCGATAGCGCCGCACGGCCGTAGCCTGCCAACGTGCTCGATGCCGCCTGGTAGAGGTGCGCCTAGGTACCTGCTGCCGAGGCGTGACCGATGAGCATCAGAGCGGGCTGAGGCGGGCCTTGAGCAGGCAGAACTCGTTGCCTTCTGGGTCGGCCAGGACATGCCACGACTCCTGCCCTGTCTGGCCGATGTCGGCCGGGCGCGCCCCGAGCTTCAGAAGGCGCTCGAGCTCGGCGTCCTGATCGCGGTCGGTGGCGTTGACGTCGATGTGCAGCCGGGGCTTACCCTTCTCCGGCTCATCCCTGCGGCTGAGGATGATCGTCGGCTGCGGACCGCCGAACCCTTCGCGCGGGCCGATCTCCAGCGTGCCGTCGTCCTCGCGACCCAGCACGACGAAGTCCAGGACCTCGCACCAGAACCGCGCCAGCACCTCGGGCTCGCGGCAACCGAGCACGAGCTCGCTGATACGACATGCCATGAACGCAACCTGCTCTCAGCCGGGGAACAACCTGGCGAGCGTACCGGACGAGGCCAGCGCGGGCGAAACGGTTTCCAGGGTCCCGTGGTCCCGCCGCTGCTACGCGGTAGTCGCACTCAGCTCCCGCGTGCCGCAGCCGGGACGGCGCGAGATACCGCGTCCGAAGACGACAGTCTCGTAGGGCTTGTCGGGCAGCTCAGTCGTGCCGTCGTGCAGCTGCCCGGCCCGGTTGCTGACCGCAGGGACGGCGAAGAACTGCATGGTGATCGTGGTCTCGCCGGGGCGCTCACCGGGATCGACGTCGAAGATCGCGTAGCCGTACGGGTCGTCGGGGTTGGTCGCGGCGGACCAGAGCGCGTCCTCGGCCGAGTCGGCCCCGTAGCGCCGGAATCCAGTCGCCTGCGACCCGCTCGTCAAGTTCCGCCGGGTGGTCACTTTCGCGCGGGCAGCGCCGGTCGACGGGTCGGTCCCGTATCTGTTAGACGGCGCGTTCGAGCCACCGCAGCCGAGGACGACGAAGACGGTCCCGTGCTGCGTGTCCCAGCCCGGCAGGTCGCCTACAGTCACCGGCTCGGTCGTCACCACATGCGGACGGCGCGTGTCGATGCGCTCCCCCGCGGCCTGGTCCGGGTGCGGGTTGACGACCGTGCCGTGCTCGCCGCGGTCGTAACCGCGGACCGGGTAGCTGCGCTCGTAGTTGTGCTCGTGCCCGCAGAGAACGAGGTCCACCTCGTAACGGTCGAACAGCGGCAGCCACGCACGGCGGATGCCCAGATCGGAGCCGTTCGCGCGGGCCGAGGACAGCGCGCACTGGTGCATGAACACCACGATCATGTCGACGTCCGGGTCGCGCCGTGCGCGGGCGAGGGTGCGCTCCAGCCAGAGCGTCTGCAAGTTCGGACGGCCACGG
>Ga0335073_10001849_pt1 | contig 28671 bp, 29 predicted proteins | sample Lox_Sample_22_FD_207093 | JGI IMG/M metagenome (GOLD analysis project Ga0335073, IMG submission 207093) | Soil microbial communities from Loxahatchee National Wildlife Refuge, Florida, United States - Lox_Sample_2.2 | ecosystem: Environmental > Terrestrial > Soil > Wetlands | place: USA... | reverse complement strand
TTGCTGCAGGAGCCGCGCTGACGGCGTGCGGCGGCGCCGCCGGCGGCGGCGGCGGCACCACCATCACGCTTTACAGCGGCCAGCACGAGCAGACAGCTGACAACCTGATTAGCGCGTTCGAGCAGAAGACCGGCATCCGCGTTGTCGTCCGCAGCGACGACGAGGACGTACTCGCCGATCAGATTGCGGCGGAGGGCAGCAAGTCCCCGGCCGACGTGTTCTTCACCGAGAACTCGCCGCCGCTGGAGAGCCTGCAGGCCAAGGGCTTGCTGTCGCCGGTCGACAGTGCCACGCTCGCGAAGACTCCCAGCAAGTACAACTCGCCTGAGGGCGACTGGGTCGGGGTCTCGGCCCGGGTCAGCGTGATCGTCTACAACCCGTCCCTGATTTCGGCAAGCCAGCTGCCCACTCACGTGACTCAGCTTGCCGACCCGAAGTACAAGGGCAAGCTGGCGCTGGCGCCCGGCGAGACCGACTTCCAGCCGATTGTCACCGCATACGAGCACGCCTACGGCACCGCCGCGACGCTTAGCTGGCTGAAGTCCATCGGCGGCAACGCGGCCGGGCACATCTACCCCGACAACGAGACCATCGCCGACGAAGTGAACCGCGGGGCCGTCGCGTTCGGCGTCGTCAATCAGTACTACTGGTACCGGATGCGGGCTGAGATCGGTTCCGGCGACATGCACTCGAAGATCGCCTACTTCGCGAGCGGCGACCCCGGCTACGTCATCGATGTGTCCGGCGCAGCCGTGCTGAAGTCGAGCAAGCACCAGGCCGCGGCGCAGAAGTTCCTCGCCTTCCTGGTCAGCACGCAGGGCCAGGAGATTATTGCCACACCGGGCTCCGGGGCCGGCCAGTCGCTCAGCTTCGAGTACCCGATAGCTTCAGGTGTGACGTCGAAGGCCGGGGAGACGCCGTTCAGCCAGCTCCAGCCCTATCCGATCACGATTGCCGAACTCGGCGACGGCAGCGCGGCAATCGCGCTGATGACTAAGGCGGGTCTGCTGTGAGGCGCGGGCGATGAAGACGATGCCGGCGCCGGTAGCCCAGTCCGGGCTGGCGCCGGTCCGGGCGAGACGGACTCCGCGACCTGCAGCGCTGCTGACCATCTGCGCACTCATCGCCGCGCTGCTGGCCGTCCCGCTGGTGTTCCTGATCATCGAGTCGCGCGCAGCAGGCTGGAGCGCTGTCGCCGAGCAGATCGTCCGGCCGCTCACCGGCACGCTGCTGTGGAACACAGTCCGGCTGACCGTCGTGGTCACGGTGCTGTGCGCCATTCTCGGCACCGCAACCGCGTGGCTGGTAGAGCGCACTGACCTGCCCGGCCGCCGGATATTCGCAGTGCTTCTCGTGATACCGCTTGCGATTCCCGACTTCGTGGTGAGCTTCGGCTGGAGCTCACTGTTCGTCTGGGTGCAGGGCTTCCGGGGCGCGGTGCTGGTGATGACGCTGGCGGTGTACCCGCTGGTGTACCTGCCCGTTGCGGCCAGCCTGCGTGGCGCCGATCCCGGTCAGGAAGAAGTCGCCCGCAGTCTCGGCGTCGGGCGCGTGCGAACCTTTGTCCGCATCACGCTCGGCCAGGCGCGGGGCGCCATTCTTGGCGGCTGCCTGCTTGTCGCCCTGGTACTGCTAGCCGAGTACGGTGCCTTCGAGATGCTGGGCTACCAGACCTTCACCACGGAGATCTTCACCAACCTCCAGCTGCCGACCGAGGTGCCCACATCCTGCGCGCTGGCCCTGGTCCTGGTGGCGATCAGCCTGCTGGTCCTGGCAGGCGAAGCCCGCTGGCGGGGTCGCGGCCGGGTCGCGCGATCGGGCCCGTTGACTGCCCGGGTGATGGCGCCGCTGCACCTTGGCCGCGGTGCGCGGGCGGTGTCGCTGACGGGTGTCTGCTTGCTGATCGCGCTGGCGGTCGGCCTGCCAACAGGGGCCAGCATCTACTGGATAGTCGAAGGCGGCGTGCCGTCGGTTTCCAACTCGGTGAGCGTGTCGATGCTCAGCGCCGCATGGCATACCGCGGCCTACGGAGTGTCTGCCGCGGCTCTGGACACACTGCTGGCCCTGCCACTCGCCGTGCTTGCCATCAGGCATTCCGGTGCAGTCCGGCTCTTCCTCGAGCGCAGCACATACCTCGTGCTCGCCATGCCCGGCGTTGTCATCGCGCTGGCGCTGACCTACTTCACCGAGCAGTACCTCGGCAGCGCCGGATACCAGACGGCGCCGCTCCTTGTGCTGTGCTACACGATCATGTTCTTCCCGCTCGCGCTGGTCGGGGTCAAGGCCGCCATCGCCAGGGCACCCGCAAGCTTCGACGAAGTCGCTCGCTCGCTGGGCCACAGCAGGCTCGCCGCATTCAGCCGCGTCACGCTCCGGCTCGCCGCTCCCGGCCTGGCTGCCGCGTTCTGCCTGGTCTTCCTTGAAGTCATCACCGAGCTGACCGCCACCCTCATCCTGGTACCGACCGGCGTCCAGACGCTGGCCACCCAGTTCTGGCAGTACCAGTCCAGCCTGTCCTACGCGCAGGCAGCGCCGTTCGCCCTCGTGATGATCGCCGTTGCCGCGCTGCCGAGCGTCGTGCTCGGCCGCTTCTTCAACCGCTCGGCGCAGGCGCAAGGATTGGACGCATGAGGCAGCTAGCGGTATCCGGCCTGCACAAGGCGTTCGGCGCGCACCCGGTGCTGGCGGGCCTGAGCCTGGAGGTGTCGGCGGGAGCGTTCACTGCCATACTCGGGCCATCGGGTAGCGGCAAGACAACGCTGTTGCGCGTGCTGGCCGGCTTCGAGCGAGCCGATGCAGGCACCGTCGCGATCGGCGAACGCGTGGTCGACGGCCCGGCCGGTTTCGTACCGCCTGAGCGCCGCAAGATCGGCTACGTGCCGCAGGAAGGCGCGCTCTTCCCGCACCTGACGGTGGCGAGCAATGTCGGATTCGGGCTGCCCGCCCGCGAGCGGCGGCGCCCGCGCACCGCGGAACTGCTCGACGCGGTCGGGCTGAGCGGCATGGGCGGCCGGTATCCGCACCAGCTGTCCGGCGGACAGCAGCAGCGCGTCGCGCTGGCCCGCGCGCTCGCGATCCAGCCCGATGTCGTGCTGCTGGACGAGCCGTTTGCCTCACTCGACGCCCACCTGCGTGCGAGCGTCCGCGCCGACGTGCACGGGATCTGCAAAGCGGCGGGTACGACCGCGATCCTCGTCACGCATGACCAGGACGAGGCGCTGTCGATGGCCGATCACATCGCAGTGCTGCGGGACGGCCGCATTGTCCAGCACGCCGCGCCGCAGAATCTCTACCGGATGCCCGCCGACGCCGCACTAGCGAGCTTCGTCGGCGACGCGAACCTGCTGGACGGCCAGCTCCCTGACGCGGGCGCGCCGCGCATGGTGGAGACGATTCTCGGCAGACTCCCGCTAGAACCGTACTGCTCCGCGGGCGCTGGACCCGGCCCGGTCACCGTCCTGCTCAGGCCGGAGCAGCTCGAGCTAATCCCAGGCACGGTAGGTACGGCCAGCGAGCCCGGCACCCTCGCCGGCCACGTGGTCGGCTACGAGTACTACGGGCACGATGCTGTCGTCCGGGTCAAGCCGGACTGCACGTCAGCTTGCCCTGACGTAATCGTCCGCACCGTCGGCGGCCCCCAGCTGGCTGTCGGCGCCGCGGTAACTCTACGAGCCCGAGGGCCCGTCGTCGCCTGGAGCCGCTAGCGCTTCTCCGGTCAGGCCGGATTCACCCGGCGCCTGAGCGGCCAGTTGCCCCGGCGGTTTGCCGATCAGCTCGATCAGGCCAAGCACGAGCAGCAGCAGCACCGCGAGGACGATCACCACGGCCGGGGTCGGCCTGCCCCAGAAAACGAAGATGAGTGCGGCCACGACGACGGCGCTGACCCGCAATGCGGCACGGTGCGCGTAGGTCCACCGCCCGATCGGGCCAGTTCGCACCCCCGCGAGTTCCAGCCTGTCACGGGTCCAGCGCAAGCCGCCGGAAATAGTATGGCGCGCCGTGACGGCCGTCGCCGAGGGCCCCGTCAGGAATGCGCCGGCGGCGGCGACTAGACCGGCGAGCAGCAGCGTGCGCAGCGCCGTCCGGATGAACCGCACAAGCGTGTCGAATAGCACAGCCGCCGCATCGGCGGGCAGCTTGGCGTTAGGAACGCTGTTCAGGTAAACGCCCCGGACGACCAGGAGTCCGGCCGCGAGCACGAACATGGAGGCCGCCACTCCCAGACCGGCACCTATCAGCGCGCGCCGGTGGCTGCACGCCACATAGACGCCCGCTGCCAGCAGCAGCAGCGCTGCTATCGGCAGCGCGATCTTGAGATCGTTGAGTACCCGGTAAGTCGTCTGCGCTTTCACCAGGTACTTGGCCGAGAACAGCGGGAACGCGGGATTAATCGGTGGCAGGCGATCCACGATGGTCAGCCCGCGGGCAGCCAGACCGTGCTTGGCCTCGGCAATGAACGGCCCCAGGCCGATAGTGACCTGGCCGTGCTGAACCGAGATTGAGCTGCTCCCCTCTCCGGACAGCGCTTTCACAAGCTGGGCATGGCCGGCGGTGTTAGCCCGGACCCAAAGATGCGCGAACGCCGGGCTTGCCACCAGTTTGTGCACTTGGCCGTGGATAAAGCCAGCCACGGCGCTGGCGATCGAGGGCGCGAAGCTGCGCAGCGCGATACCGACCCGTGGCAGCCCGTGCCCGGCCAGCGCGCTGGCCGCGGTGTTGGTGTATGCGACCACGTTGACGTGACTGGTGATCTGCGTCGTGATCTTGTCTGTCAGCGCATTCTGGATCGCCGGATTGCTGGCGAGTGGCGCCACGTTAGCCACGTAAGCGCTGGTGTTCGAGACCTGGCTGGCGATCCACACGCCGAGCACTGACAGCGGCGCCAGAATGCAGCCCAGCACGATCAGCAGCGCGGCGACAGGACTCCGCCAGCTGACCCTGCGAGGCTGGCGGGCAGGCGGCCGCGCACGCAGCCGCGCAAATTCGGCGCGCAGATCGTCTAGCTCAGCCCGCTCGCTCTGATCGAGAGCGCTTGAGCTGTGCACCGAAACAGACGTATCGCCCGATGCGGACACGCGCTCGCCCTCCCCCTGGCGAGAACAGGGTGTCGCGACGAGGCGCGCAGTGCATCACCCAGCCGGGGTGATCGGCGCCGCGGGTCAGCCTTGCGGTGCCGCCGTCCCGAGCAGTTGCCGGACCTGCTCGCGAAGCTCCGCGGCCGGCGGCAAGCCGGGCACGTCGACATCGATCTCCGGGTTGGCGCCAGCTGCGATGCTCTCCCAGCGGCGGATCACCAGGTCCACGAACGGCTGTTCGGTGAACACCCAGAATCGTCCGGCGGCGACCGCGTCGGCGACGAGGTCGGCGACCTCAGCCGGCGAGATGGCGTCGTCGATCGCCTTGCGGACGTGCGGGACGGTCACCTCGGCAGCGAAGGACGGCGGCGGCTCCTCCCCGAGGCTGGCCGGCCAGTTGCGGGATGCATCCATGATGTTCGTGCGGACCCAGCCGGGGCACAGGACACTGACGCCGATGGGGAGGCCGGCCAGGGTCATCGACTTGTAGAAGCCGTCGGAGATGGCGACGACCGCGTGCTTGGACGCGTCGTACGACGGAGCGAATCCCGGGTACAGCCCGGCAATGCTGGCCGTATTGACGAAGTGACCGCCGCCCTGGCCGAGCATCTGCGGCAGGAAGGCCCGGATACCGTGGATAACTCCCCACAAGTTGACGCCGAGCACCCATTTCCAGGCCGAGACCGGGCCGAACCATGGATCCGCGACGCTCTCCACGCCCGCGTTGTTGCACACCACGTGCACGGCGGCGAAGCGCTCGACCGCCGCTGCCGCGAGGGCCTGCACGGACGCCTCGTCGCTGACGTCGGTAGGCACGGCCAGCGTCTGGACGCCGAGGCCCGCGATTTTCTGCTCCGCAGCGTCGAGAGCTGACTGCTCGATGTCGGCCAGCACGACGTTAAGCCCTGCCCGGGCGAATCGCTCGGCGAGCGCGTACCCGATACCGCTTCCTGCCCCGGTCACGACGGCGACTTTCCCCGCGGCTAGTTCCATGGCCTGCACCTCCGTAGCAAAGCTGGCTTCACGCTATATCTCCCCAGGGCGCTAGTGCCGCAGTCAAGACTCCGGGCCACCTTGCCATGCCCGCCCGAACCGATAAGCTTTGCTGCGATCCTGGTCCGCCGCCGGACCAGCGGCGCATCACCGAAGAGGCCGTGGCTGCCGTGACCGTGGGAGAGCTGCTCAGTCTGGCTGTCGCCAGCTGGCATGTGCTCGCGCAATCGGTGACCACCCCATCGGGCCTGATGGTGATTGCCGGCTTCGTGCTCGCCGGGGCTATCCTCGCAGCCGTTGTGAGCTGCAGCCGGGCGGCGAGCGCACTGTCCGGCAGTTCGGTACTGACGAGCTCGATCGCACGGCAGATGGATTGCCAGGCCGCGGTCATCCGGCGGCAGTTCGATCCGGACGCGGCGGGCCGCGCCCGTCCGCGGGCGCCGGCTCTGGTGCCGGCGGCCGCCTGAGTTCTGCCCTTCCTGCCCTGTCCCCGGTGGCGATCGCCGGCCTAGGCCTGCGCGACGCACCGGGCGGCCGTCCTCCGCCTCCTCATCCAGTTCCACCAGGGTCGATGACGGGACCAGCTAATGATCGAAGATAACCAAGATCCGTTGCTGGCGCTGGCGGGCGTCAGCCGGAGCTACGGTCCGCTGCAGGCGCTCAAGCCGGTTGACCTAGCGGTGGTGCGAGGACAATCCATCGCGCTCCTCGGCGTGAACGGGTCAGGTAAGTCGACGCTGCTGCGGATCGCCGCCGGGCGTGATACCCCGACTACCGGCCAGGTCAGCTACTGCGGCAGGCCGCTTCGGGAAGACTCGCTGGTAGCACGAGCCGAGATCGCGGTGGCAGGCGAAGTAGCGAGTACCTATCCCGACTTGACGGTCCGCGAGCATTTGATGCTGGTCGCGGTGGCCCACGGCCGAGGCGCACAGGCTCCCGGTCTTGTCGACCAGACGCTTGCTGAATGCAGGCTGTCCGATCACGGCAACGCACTGCCCGGGTCGCTATCCAGCGGCCAGCGGCAGGCGCTCCAGCTGGCCGCTGTACTGGTCCGCCCGCGGCGTGTGCTGATTCTCGACGAGCCGGAACAACGCCTGGATCCCGGTGCGCGCAGATGGCTCGCGGACCTCCTGGTCAGGGAGAAAGCCGCAGGTGCCGCCGTCCTGGTGGCGACGCATCACGTCGAACTGGCCGAGGCAGTGGCCGACGAGGTAGTTGTCCTCCGCGACGGCGAGGTCATCGGGCGCGGCACGCCCGATCAAGCTCTCGCCGTCATTCAGTGAGCGCCTGATGGCAGCCCCGGCTGTCGCGACCGAGCCTGCCGACAGCACCGACGCGACCATACGACTGCTCCGTGAGCTGCGACGCACGCGATCCCGCAAGCAGCTTGCCAACTTGGCCTTCTGGCTCTACCTGGCCGCGTTCGCGATTTTCAGCTACGGCGGATGGCTCGTCGCCGCGATCGTCCGCGCGCTGCGCCGGCCACCACCGGCGCTCGCGGAGACGCCGATGCTGCTGCGCGCAACTCCGGCCGGACTGTGCGCGCTGGCTGTGCTGGTGCTGGTCGTCGTGCTGTGGGACGCACGCTGGCGCGGACCAGTGGTGATCGCGCAGCCGACTGCGGACTGGCTGCTGGACACGCCGATTCGGCGCGGCCGCTTGCTGCGGCCCAGGTACCGGGCCTCGGTGGCGCGGTTCATGCTGGCCGGTGCCGCAGCCGGCCTCGTTCCGGTCGCCCTGCTGCTGGCAGCAGGGCTCGGCGGCGGCGGCCTCGGCGACTCGCTCCGGCTGGCAGGCGCCACGATGCTGACCACGGGCTTGCTGGCCGGGCTCGGCGCGGGCGCCGCGTCATGGGCTGAGGCACACGCTTACTCCAGGCTTCGGCTGGCGACTCCGGTCGGGGTGCTTGCAGTGACCGTGCTGGCCGGGTTGACGGCGCTGACGGTCGCGTTCCGGATGCCGTCAGCAATCTCCGCGGTGCTGCTGTGGTCCGGGCCATGGGGATGGGCAGCGCAGGGGCCGCTAGCCCTGGCCGGGGGCAGCGCCCGGTTCTGGCCAGCAGCGACACTGCTCCTCGGCCTGGCCGCAGCGGCGGTGATTGCGGTCGGCGACCGGGCCGCCGCCGACGTCCCGGCGGCGGTTCTGCGGACCAGGGCGCGCACGCTCGGCCAGATGTCCGCAGCCATGTTCAACATGGACGCGCGCCGGGTGACGACCGCTTACCGCGGTGCGATCGGCGCCTACGGGCAGGCACGATTCAGCATCAGGCCGCCGCTGGCCTGGCAGCTCGTGCTGCCGTGGCGGGATCTCACCGCGCTGGTCCGCGCGCCATCGCGGCTAGCCTGGTCTGCCCTGCTCGCTCTGGCCTCCGCGGGGCTGGGCGCGCTTGCTGTCAGCGCACCGCATGCCGCGCTGCTCCCGCTGGCCGGCGCGCTGACTCTCGGGTACCTGGCCGCAGCCGGCTTGTGCGAGGGCGCCCGGCTCGACGGAGACGACCCGCGCCGCTCCGCGCAGTTGCCGTTCCGGTACGACACGCTGGCGCGCTGGCACGCGATAGTGCCCTGCCTCGCGCTCGCCGTGCTGGCCGGCGGCCCGGCCGCGGTACTCGCGAGCATCACTGGCCACGCCGCGCTGCTCCCGCTCGTCGCTGTGACCATCGCGGTGCTCGTGGGCGGCGCGCTTGTTAACTCGTTCCGCGGCGAACTCGAGGGAGACATGTTCAGCGGCTTCGATACGCCGCTGGGCAACTCGTCAGGGATTACCATCGCGCTCTGGTACGTCATGGGGCCGCTGCTGGCCATCGGCCCCATGCTCATCCTGTGGTCCGCTGCCATCGGATCGGCCAGAGCTAGCCGGACAATCGTGTCAGTCGTGCTCGGCGCCGCGCTCGCGGCGTGGCTCTTCCATATCACGGCAGGGCGAGCCAGGCGCCTGAAGGGAGGATGAGCAGATGCGCATCGTAGTTTTCGGTGCCGGCGACCTGGGCGTCCCCTGCAGCCGCAAGCCAGTCACCGTGTACTCGGCCTGCACGGCCAACATCATCGCTGCGATGGAGAACCATGGCGTGCGGCGGCCGGCCGTGGCGCGAGAGGCGATCCGCGCCCCCCGGAAGACCTGAGCTTCAGGCCCCTGGCCAGGACCTTTGTGACGCAGGAGCGTTATCGGGTCTACTGGGAACAGGGGCAGTTTTGTGCGTACTGGAACCGGCACAAAGCAGACGACAGTGAGAGCGCAGGGCGCGCCGCAACCGGGCCAGCGCTCAGCGCCGCGACGCGTCTTTCAGCGCCACCGCCGGCTCCTCAGCACCCTGATCGCCCTGTTCTGCGCTGGCCTGGTGGTTGCGGGCACTTTGGGCGTCATCCGCTATGTGTCCGCATACTGGCTGTACCGCGGATTCGCTGCGCCCAGCCTGCCCCGCAGCGTCGTCGTGCGACGGCATGGCGTCGCCCGCCGCGTCCCGGTGATCCCGGTATCCGTGCACCAGATCACGGTCCCCAGCCGCGCACTCGGCGGGTATGCCGATCCGGTGGATGTTGTGCTGCCGCCCGGCTATGCGGCCCACCCCGCGCAGCGCTATCCCGTGCTTTACCTGCTCGTCGGCAGTCCTGGCTCCCCGTCGAACTTCCTCACTGTCAGCCAGGTGGGCGTGGCTGAAGCCGAGCTCATCGCGGCCGGCCGCATGAAGCCGCTCATCCTCGTCATGCCTGCTGGCGGCCGCTCGTTCTTCTCCGACCAGGAGTGGGCGAATTCCGTCCAGCCGGGCAATGACTGGGAGACGTTCGTCGCGAGCGACCTTGTGAACACGATTGACTCGCGCTACCGCACGGTCGCGAGCGGCGCCTGGCGCGGACTCGCGGGGCTGTCCGCGGGCGGTTTCGGAGCGCTGAACATCGGCCTGCACCACCCCGCCACCTTCCGGCTGCTGGAGAGCTGGTCCGGCTACACGCATGCCGACCCCATCGCCGGGATCTACGGGCGCGATCCGCGGGTGCTGCGTTACAACAGCCCGGCCTATACCGTCCGCGCAGCGGCACGACAACTGCGGCCCGACCGGACCTACATCTGGTTCTACAGCGGAACCCACGACCCGCTGACGCCGCAGAACCGCGCGTTCAACACCGAGCTGACAGCCCTCGGCGTACCGCACCAGTACTTCCTGTGGCCCGGAGCCCACGACTGGGGAATGTGGCGGACGCTGGCCCCGCGGGCGCTGATCACCGCATCGGAGCATCTAGGCCATGGCTAGCCGGCCTCGTGCGCTGCTGGCTGCCGCCCAGCGGGCGGCAATCCTGGCAGCGGCGATCATCGCGGTCACCATGCTCGCCACCGGTTGGCTGTACTGGGTGCGCGCCGTGGTCGCGCGCTGGCCAGGGCCGATGGTGGCTGAGGTACTCCCGCTCGACCAACTGGCCAACCACGACCGGGTCCCGCTAGTCGCGTGCATCGTCGTGTTCGCGCTCGCCGGGGCTGCGCTCGGGCTGGTCACGAGGGCGCTGCGGCTCAGCCGGCTGGCGGCGGGCCTGAGCCTCGCCATCGGAGTCGGCGTGTTCCTCTACGTTGCCGACGCGGTGTCCGTTTTCATCGTGCTCCAGGAACCGCTCCCGGCTACGTTCCGCGCGGCCGCCGGCTTGCAGCCGATCTACCTGGCGGCGGTCATTGCCGGTGCCAGCGGCGCGCTCCTTTGCCGCAGCGGCCCGCGGGCGCGTCCGGTCGGCGCCCCGCGCCTCCTCGCCATGATGGTCGCGGCCGGCGGGCTGATTGACCTGATATCAGCGGTGTTCCCGCACCCTGGGCGGGCCCTGGGCGTCGTCGTGCGGTACGGACCCGGCCTGGTTCACCCGGCAGCCCATGCCCTGGTAGTCCCGGTCGGGGCGCTGCTGCTGATCGCTGCCCGCGGGCTGGCGCGCGGGAACCGCCGGGCCTGGCAGCTTTCCGTCGTGCTGCTGGGCATGTCGGCCGTGCTGCACCTGCTGCGAGGGCCCGACTATGCGCTGGCGATCGTGACGGCCCTGATCGCCGTAGCGCTCCTCGCCAGGCGGCAGGACTTCCCGTTCAGCGGCGATCCTGGCGCGCAACCGTCCGCCATCGTCCGGCTAGCCGGAATGCTGGCGCTTGCGGTGGGTTTCGGGGTGATCGCGATCTTCGTCTACCGGATGGCCGCCGGCATGTCGTTCAGCCCGTCAGCCGCGTGGTCGGACACGCTGAGAGCGCTGGTGGGCAAGCGTCCGGTGAGAAATGCCTACCTGGGCCAGGATTTCTCCCGCTGGTTCCCGTTCTCCGTGCTATCCATCGCGGCGATCGGGCTGATCTGGGCCGCCGATGTGTGGCTCCGGCCATGGCGCCAGCGCATCTTCCCCGACGCCGGACGCCGCGCGCATGCCACCCAGATAGTGCGGCAGTGGGGAGACGACACGCTGGCGCCGTTCGCATTGCGAGCGGACAAGGACTGGTACATCAAGGGCCAGACCTTGATCGCGTTCCGCGTCGTCCGCGACGTCGCGGTGGTCAGCGGCGATCCGATCGGCCCGCCGGACGAAACGGGCGAGGTGTTCGATGACTTCCTCGTCCACGCGCGTGCTCGCGGCTGGCATGTCGCGGTACTAGGCGCATCTGAGCGGCTGCTGCAGGCATACCGCGCGAAGGGACTGCACCCTATCTACCACGGCGACGAGGCGATCATCGATGTCACGTCGTTCTCGCTGGAAGGCCGGCCCATGCGCGCGAGCAGGCAGGCCGTCCACCGGCTCGAGCGGCACGGATACCAGGTCGAGGCCATGCGCGCCGGGACAGTGCCGCCGCCAGTCCGCGCCGAGCTCGCCGTGATGGAGAAAGCCTGGCTGCACGGGCAGATCCGCAAGGGTTTCACGATGGAGCTTGACAGCCTCTTCCGGCTCGGCGGCGCCGACGCGGTGTTTCTCATCGGGCGGGACGCAGACGGCCGGCTGGCCGGCTGCCTGCACATGGCCGTTTGCCCGTCCAGCCGCTCGCTGTCGTTGTCCTCCATGCCCCGCAGGCAGGAAACGCCCAATGGATTCAGTGCCTGGCTCATCGTCAGCGCCATCGACTGGGCCGGTCAGAACGGATACGAGCACCTCTCGCTGAACTTCGCTCCGTTTGCCGAGCTGCTGTCCGCCGACGCGCCATCCTCGGCGCAGCGCCTGAAGCGGACCGCCCTGCTCAAGCTGAAGCATGCGCTCGCACTCCAGCTGGACAACCTGGTGCGGTTCGACAGGCAGTTCAGCCCGCGCTGGCAGGCCAGGTACGTGGTCGTGGAGCACCGGACCGACCTGCCGCGGGTGGCCCTGGCCGCCATGACCGCCGAGGGCTATCTCCCGCATTCCGGTCTGATCCGTGGTGCGAACTGGACGCCAGCCGACGGTGAGCCGACCGCAGTGCCTCAGCAGAGCCAGCCGATGTCGACTGTCAGCAGGAGCGCATCCGCTAGCAGGAGCGCATCCGCTAGCAGGAGCGCACCGGCCAGGCCAGGCAGGCGCTGATGCTCGCGGCCGGCCTCTTGCTAGCGCTGCTCTCGGCAGCCGCGCTAAGCGGCGGCTTCTACCTCCAGCACGCAGCTAGCCAGGGACTGCCTGAACTAACCCTGCGGCATCCGCTTGCGTCCCTGTCCGCTTTGTTTACTAACCTGCGCTGGGTCACCGGCTTCGTCACCGGCCTGGCCGGCTGGGCGATGTACATCGTCGCGCTTGACCTGGCGCCGCTTTCACTAGTTCAGGCCGTCTCGGCCGGCGGCATGGGGCTGCTCGCGCTGCTGGTCCGGATCGGCGGAGTCCGCCTGTCAGCGCGGGAGCGGGTCGCCGTGGCGGCAGCCGTCGGCGGCCTGCTCCTCGTCGGCCTGTCACTGCCGGGCGGCACAGCTCACGGCGTGACGCCCGGCTGGGCTTTCCCCCTCAGCTGGGTAGTGGCGTCGGTGCTGCTAGCTGGCGTGGCCGCGTTTCCTGCCAGAATCTTGCTGCGACCAGGGGCGGGGCTAGCCATCGCGTCGGGCCTGCTCTACGCGGCCGGCGATGTCGCCACGAAAGCCGCGGTGAGCGGCATCGCCCCGGTCTATCTGTTCGCCATCATGCTGCCGCTATGCCATGGGCTGGCATTCGTGTCGCTGCAGCTGGCGTTCCAGCGCGGCAGCGCGCTAGCAACGGCCGGGGTATCCAGCCTGCTGAACAACCTGCTGCCGATCGTCGCGGGCTTTGCCGTGTTCGGCGAGCACATGCCGGGCGGCCTGCCAGGCGTCCTTCGCGGTCTGGGCTTTGCCGGGGCCGTGCTCGGTGCCGCCTTGCTGGCAGGCACAGGCCGGCTCGGCCATGCGGACACGCGTGATGCTGACGAGACTCATCGGCCCGGGGTGAACGCCGCGTCTCGCTGAGCCAGGCGCGGCTAGGAGGCGCAGAGATGACAGGCCACCACTCCGCTCACGCCGTCCAGGGAAGTGCTGTTGCGCAGCAGAAGTCGAGGCTTCGCAAAGTGCTGCGCCGTTTCGACCTGGTGCTATTCACCGCGTGCGCGATCGTGAGCCTGGACAGCGCTGCCGCAGCGGCCCAAGCCGGCGCGCAGGCCATCACCTGGCTGCTCATCTCGCTAGTGATTTTCCTGGTCCCGTACGGCATGCTGGTCGCCGAACTCGGCGCGGCCTTCCCGGTGGAAGGCGGACCCTATGAATGGGCGAGCATGTCTTTCGGCCGGGCCGCCGGCGCTGTCACTGCAGTGCTGTACTGGCTCTCAAACCCGGTATGGGTTGGCGGCACGCTGACCGCGACAACGATCGCCGCCCTGGACAGCTTCGTCCTGCGCAAGCCGCTGGGCACCACCTGGGAAATCGTCGTCGGCCTGGCCTTCACCTGGGTGACCGTCGCGATCGCGATGGTGGCATTCCGGATCGGCAAGTGGGCCCCCAATATCGGCATGTTCCTGAAGATCGTCGTCGTCGTCCTGTTCACCGCGTTGTTCATCGCCTTCCTGGTACAGCGCGGCCGGCCGGCCGGCGTGTCGACGGCGACCGACCTGCGACCTTCGGCCGCCGGTTTCCTCACCGCAACCGGGATCCTGGTGTTTCTCTGGGTCGGATTCGAGCTGTCGAGCAACGCATCGGAGGAGATGCACGACCCTCGCCGGGACGTGCCGAAGATGATCGTCCGCTCCGGCGTCATCAGCGCCCTGCTGTACGGCCTGGTGATCCTCGGAATCGTGCTGGTAGTCCCGAGGGGGCGGCTGTCGGCTGTGAGCGGCTTCACCGACGCCTACAGCGCCGTCGCCGCCCTGGTGCACTCGCGACCGCTGGACGTGACTTTCGCCGTGCTCGTGATCCTGGCACTGGTTGCGAGCGGCTCAGTGTGGCTCCAGGGCGCCGACCGTGCACAGGCGATCGCCGCGCTCGATGGCGCTGCGCCTGCATGGATGGGCAGGTTCGCCAGCTTTGGCACGCCGATCGCGGTGAACCTGGCGTCGGGGGTGATCGCCTCGGTGATGTGCGTGCTCGTCTTCCTCCTGTCGAGGGGAAGCCTGGCTAGCTTCTTCGCGGTAATGCTCGCGCTCGCTATCTCGACGACCACGCTGTCCTACGTATTTGTCTTCCCGGCATTGATTGTCCTGCGGCGCAAGTACCCCGAAGCGGACCGGCCTTACCGGGTGCCCGGCGGACAAGCCGGCGCCTGGGTCGCGGTGATCGTCACCGAGGCGTTCGTCGTCGTTACGGTGGTCACCCTGGCGTGGCCGGGAGCATTGAATGCGCTATTCGGCCAGCCATACTCAATCGAGGCTGCGCACGGTGTGTCGCGGGCGTACTTCGAGCAGGTGACGCTCGGGTCGCTGGCCGTCATGATCACGCTCGGGCTGGTGTTCTGGGCTATCGGCGAGCGTAAGCGGCGAGCGGGGCTGCTGGGCATCGCAGCACCGGCGGCAAGCCAATCGGGACGCGGCAACTCGCGCAGGTGATGCCGCAGATCACCGACCCGCGACCCGATATCCACGACCTTGTCGGCCGGCGTCACGGCGGCGATGTCCGTGACAACCGCCTGCCGCCAGGCCCGATTGCACCGTGGTTCGACCGGGACAGGCAAGGTGGCGAAGCGCACAGCCGGGGAGGACGTTTGACCCTGCCAGTTGCCCGGTGACGTGCCTTGAGTGAAGTGAGGCGGCACGGGAGCTGCCACAGCACGGCTGTTCCCTGAGGCCGCCACCCGCAGAGGGGAGAGGACAATGAAGTACCTTCCGCCAGGTGCGCCGGACAGCGTCGTCGATGTTCAGCCCGTGTACCAGAACTTCATCGGCGGGAAGTGGATGCCACCAGTCAGCGGCAGTTACCGGGTCAACCTGAGCCCGGCTACCGCGAAGCCGATCTGCGAGGTCGCGGAATCGACGCCCGAAGACGTGGAACTTGCACTCGATGCGGCCCACGCGGCCAAGGACGAGTGGGGCGAGAAGTCCACGGCACAGCGGGCGGCCATGCTCAACAGGATCGCCGACGCGATCGACGAGCACCGGGAGATGCTGGCGGTTGCCGAGAGCTGGGAGAACGGCAAGCCGGTCCGGGAGACGCTGGCAGCGGACATACCGCTCGCAGCAGATCACTTCCGCTACTTCGCCGCCGCGATCAGGGCTGAGGAGAGCGAGATCTCCGAGATAGACAAGGACCTCATCGCCTACCACTTCAAGGAGCCGCTGGGCGTCGTCGGCCAGATCATCCCATTCAACTTCCCGCTGCTGATGGCCGCGTGGAAGCTGGCTCCGGCGCTGGCTGCGGGGAACTGCTCAGTGCTCAAGCCGGCATCGCCGACACCGTGGTCGATCCTGAAGCTGATGGAAGTGCTCGAGGACTTCCTTCCGCCAGGCATCGTCAATGTCGTCACCGGACCCGGCGGGCAGATCGGCAAGGCCCTCGCGGCTAACCCGAGGATCGCGAAAGTCGCTTTCACCGGCGAGACGGTGACCGGGCGGCTCATCATGCAGTACGCCTCCGAGCACATCATCCCGGTGACGCTGGAACTGGGCGGCAAGTCGCCGAACATCTTCTTCAGCGACGTCATGAGCGCCGAGGACGAGTTCCTGGACAAGGCCGTCGAGGGTCTGGTGCTGTACGCGTTCAACAAGGGCGAGGTCTGCACTTGCCCGTCGCGCGCGCTCATCCAGGAAAGCATCTACGACAAGTTCATGGAGCTAGCCCTGGACCGGATCGCCCGGATCAAGGAAGGTAACCCGCTGGACACCGAGACCATGATGGGTCCGCAGAATTCCGCCCAGCAGCTCGAGAAGATCGCCTCTTACGTGGAGATCGGCAAGGCCGAGGGCGCCGAGGTGCTCATCGGCGGGAAGCGCGCACACATCGGCGGCGAGTTCGAAGACGGCTACTTCTTCGAGCCCACCGTGCTCAAGGGCCACAACAAGATGCGCGTCTTCCAAGAGGAGATTTTCGGGCCAGTCCTCGCAGTGACCACCTTTACTGACGAGGCCGACGCGCTGGCGATCGCCAACGACACCCTCTACGGCCTTGGGGCCGGAGTGTGGACCCGCGACGGTTCCCGCGCCTACCGGATGGGGCGGGCCATCAAGGCCGGACGCGTCTGGACGAACTGCTACCACCAGTACCCGGCAGGCGCTGCATTCGGCGGTTACAAGATCTCCGGGGTCGGCCGCGAGACGCACAAGATGATGCTGGACCACTACTCGCAGACAAAGAACCTGCTGGTGAGCTACAGCAGCAAGCCGCTCGGCCTGTTCTAGTGAGCACGGCTCTAGTGAGCACGGCTCTAGTGAGCACGGCTCTAGTGAGCACGGCTCTAGTGAGCACGGCTCTAGTGGCGCGGTTCTCGTGAGCACGAGCGGAGCGGCAGTCACCGGCGGCCAGGCGCCAGCCGGACGGCTGTCGGCGACCAGGGCGGCGCGCGAGGCGGTAAAACGCCTGTGCGCCGCCCTGGGCGGCCCGGTCATGTTCGTACAGTCCGGTGGCTGCTGCGCGGGCAGCGTCCCGATGTGCTACCCGGCCGGAGAATTCATCACCGGTGCCGGAGATCTACTGCTCGGGACGATCGAAGGCTGCCCCTTCTATATCGACGCCGCGCTCGATACCGCCTGGAACAAGCCTGACTTCACTTTGGATATCGAGCTAGGCGAACCAGAGGGGTTCTCGCTCGGACCCGCGGCCGGGCAGCACTTTGTGGCCCGTAGTGCCTCATGCACCACCAGACAGGACGAACGGCCCTGACGGCGCACGCGCACGCGTTGCTACACCGGCAATATGACCGCAGTTATTGTCATCGTGATAATCGTTCTCGCGCTCGCCGCGATGACGATCGCAGCGCGACGAATGGGTTACTCCGGCATCGGCGGCGACACCATCGTTCGCTGCCGGGCCGGCCATCTCTTCACAACGCTCTGGGTACCTGGCGCATCGCTGAAGTCCGTCCGCCTCGGAATGGCCAGGCTCCAGTACTGCCCGGTGGGAAAGCACTGGACTCTGGTCACTCCGATCCGGGAGTCAGAACTGACCGACGAGGAAAGACAGCTCGCCTCCCAGCACCACGACGTGCGGGTGCCCTGACCGCAGTGGCGACGTGACTGCCGCTGACTGCCTGCGCCGCCGGGCCGGTCAGGACTCGAGTTCGATGCTTACACCGGGTCCGTGACGCAACGTGTTGTGCACGGTGCAGTGCGAGGCAACAGCAAGCAGCGCATCCCTGCGCTGCGCCGGGATCCCGCCCGGCACGCTGATCCGCACGCGCACGTCGCCAACCCGGGCGGGCCTGTCCCCGGCCATCGCGAAATCGGCGGTCACCGCCAATCCGGCGCGGTCGAGCCCGTGCCGGACCAGGTACCGGCCCGCGTAGAAGGCAACGCACGAGGCAAGCGCAGCAACAAGCAACTCCGTCGGGGTCGGCGCGGTGTCCTGCCCGCCGTCCGGCACCGGCTGGTCGACGAGCACTGAGTGGCTGCGCATGCTTATCGCGTAGGCATCATCGGCGACATGGCGGACAGCTACGCGTCCGACTGGCTCGCCTCCGGTGCGCGCATCCTTCTCGGCGGCTGCCGCCTCCGTCAGCAGGGCAAAGGCAACCTGCCGTGCTTCGGCAGCTGTCAGCCCCGCCCAGCCGCTGCCTTCACAGCCGGGACACGCGCCAAGGTCGACGAAGACTCGCCGGGCAGGGTGCCGGGCATCGCCCAGGTCGAGACTGCCGACTGTCACCTCCCGGCCGCAACTCGTGCGCAGATATTCATGACCTTGCCGGGAACGGGCTCTTGCGGCGACATCTGACATCTTCCGCACCTCCCTTGACTACTCGCGGGCCTGCTGCTGGCCATCGGCGGGTGAGGCGCTCGCAGCCAGACTGGCTCGGACTTCCTCCATGTCGATCTCGCGCGCGCTGGTGATCAGCTGCTCGAGTGCCGGCTCGGGCAAGGCGCCCGGCTGCGCGTAGAGCACGACGTTATCCCGGATGATCATCAGCGTCGGGATCGACGAGATGCCGAAGCTGCCAGCCAGCTCCCGCTGAGCCTCGGTGTCCACCTTGCCGAAGACGGCGTCGCTGTGCCGCTCGGACGCCCGCTCGAAAACGGGCGCGAACATCCGGCAGGGCCCGCACCAGCCCGCCCAGAAGTCCACCAGCACCAACCCGCTGCCATCTACGACGGATTCGAAGTTCTCGCTCGTCAGCTCAATCGTCGCCATAGCTACCTCCACCTTCGCCGTCGCACCTAATACCCCACTGGGTATAACGCAGCACGCCGGGTTACATTCCAGGTCGCCAGAATCAGCACCTCGGGCTATGATACCCCCTAGGGTATAAGCAAGGCGGGAGGCTCTCGTGAACAAGGCGGATCAGGTGATCAGGCTGAGCGCCGGCCAGCCGCTGATGGCCTCTCCTGTGCCAGCGTCCCCGCTGGTGGAGCGCATCCGGCTGGGCATCATCGGCGAAGGTGAGTTGCTGGACGGCCCGTTCGGGCCACGCCGGATCACCTACGCCGACTACACCGCGTCGGGCCGGGCACTGGACTTCATCGAGGACTTCATCCGGGACGCCGTCCTGCCGCGGTATGCCAACACGCACACCGAGAGTTCCGGAACTGGCCTGCAGACCGGCTGGCTGCGCGAGGAAGCCCGGCGGATCATCCGGCACGCGGTTGGCGGCACCGACGATGACCTGGTAATCTTCTGCGGCTCCGGCGCCACCGCAGCAGTGAACAAGCTGATCGGCATCCTGGAGTTGCGGGTCCCGGCAGGGCTTGATGAGCGTTACCAGCTCAGCGCGGCGATCCCTGAAGCCGAGCGGCCCGTGGTGTTCGTCGGCCCGTACGAGCATCATTCGAACGAACTGCCCTGGCGGGAGTCGATCGCTGACGTCGTGGTCATCGGTGAGGACGCCGACGGCCACATCGACCTGGCCGAGCTGGAGCGCCAGCTCGATCGTTATGCCCGCAGGCCTTTGCTCATCGGGAGCTTCTCGGCAGCCTCGAACGTCACGGGCATTCTCACCGACACGAGCGCTGTCGCGACTCTGCTGCACTCCCGCAGCGCGCTGTCGTTCTGGGACTACGCCGCCGCCGCGCCGTACGTGAACATCCGGATGTCAGCCTCTGCTCCGGGCTCCGACGATCACAAAGATGCGCTGTTCCTGTCACCGCACAAGTTCCCCGGCGGCCCGCAGACCCCCGGCGTCCTGGTCGTGCGCCGCAACCTCGTCCGCAATCCGGTACCCACAGTTCCCGGCGGGGGCACGGTCGCGTTCGTCGACCCCGCCGGGCACCGCTACCTCGACGACCCGGTCGCGCGCGAGGAAGGCGGCACCCCGGCCATCGTCGAGTCCATCCGGGCCGGCCTTGTCGTGGCACTCAAGCAAGCGGTCGGCACCGACGTCATCGCCGCGCGCGAGGAACAACTGTGGCAGCACGTGCTGCGCCGCTGGGCGGGGATACCGCAGATCGAGGTACTGGGCAACCAGCGGTCGCGGCGACTGTCGATCATCTCGTTCCGGATCCGGCTGGGCGCGCAGTACCTGCACCACAACTTCGTCGTCGCGGTGCTCAATGACCTATTCGGCATCCAGGCCAGAGGCGGCTGTTCGTGCGCCGGCCCGTACGGGCACCGGCTGCTCGCGATCGGCGCAGCTCGCTCACACGCTTTTCGAGAGGAGATAGGCCACGGTTGCGACGGGATCAAGCCAGGCTGGAGCCGCGTCAACCTCAACTACTTCATCTCCGCTGCCCAGGCCGACTACATCGCCGCCGCTGTCGAGCTGATCGCCGCCGACGGCTACCGGCTGCTCCCGTACTACCGCTTCGATCCGCACACCGGAATCTGGCGGCACGCCGCCGCTGCGCCACGCCCGGCGCTCACCCTGGGCCAGGTCAGCTATGCCGCCGATGGCGAGATGACCTACCAGCGCCACCGCGATCGGGCCGGTGAGGACGCATACCCCGGCTACCTGCGCCACGCCCGGTCCCTGCTCACCGCGCTACCTGATCGGCTGCCCGACGGACCTGCTGGCCTCAGTCCCGACTTCGAAGCACTCCGCTGGTTCCCGCTACCGCCCGGCTGCATCAGCGATGACCCGGCCAGGCCCGTTGTGACGCCCGCCGATTAGCCTTCAGCCGGCAGCTCATCCAGCGCTGCCTGCAGTCGTGCGGCGGCCTCCGCCGCGATGTCCGCGAGCTCCGGATGGCCCGTTACGGCGGCGATGACCCGCGGGTCGAGCGCTTCGACAGTCGTGCCGTCGTTCGACGCGCGGACAACGACATTGCAGGGCAGCAGCAGGCCGGGCGGTCATCGCGTACTGCACTGGCCCTCTCCCCTCGTGCGGTCCGTCAGCCAGGTACGGCGGCGCCCAGGCCGCGTCAGGCCAGGCTCAGGAACAGCTTCTCCAGCTGGTCCTGGGTGATCTCGGCATCCTCACCGGCCGCCAGGCACTGCCGCAGCCCGCTCGCCACGATCTTGAACCCGGCCCGGTCCAGCGCCCGGGACACGGCAGCGAGCTGGATAACCACCTCCTGGCAGTCACGCCCGGACTCGATCATCCCGATCACGCCAGCAAGCTGCCCTTGCGCCCGGCGGAGCCGGTTCAGCACCGGACCGGTCACTTCCTCGTCAATCTTCATCAGCCACCCCTTCGCGTGTATGCAGTATACCCGCAGGGGTATCCTCGCGGTGATCAGGTGAAGATGATCTGCCCGCCCGCTGCCATGTCGTAGAACTCCCCGACCGTGATGATGTCCTTCACCTGGTCGATGAGGTCGTCCTTGGCCAGCCCGAACAGGTCCGCCGATGCCTTGCAGCCGTACAGTCCCGCACCGGTGTCGGCGATCATCTCGATGAACTCCGGGATCGAGGGGATGTCGAGCTGCTCCATCTTGCGGCCCATGTAGTGCGTCATGACCGACGCGACACCCGGCAGGCCCCCGGCCCAGGTGGCCAGGTGCAGGCCCGGGTTCCCGACTGTCGCCATCTTGATGTGCTCGTGCCGGGCTTTGTGGATCGCATCGAGGCCGAAGAACGTGAAGAACAGGTTCGCCTCCATCCCCTCCGCGCGGGCGCCGTTGGCCATGATCAGGCCTGGGTAGATGCCTTCCAGCGAGCCCTTTGAAACGATGATGGAAACCTTCTCGATCTTGGCGGTCATCCGACCGGCCTCCTTTCTGGTTGCGGCTCAGATGCAGCCGCGAGGCTTGGGAATCCCGGCTATCTTCGCGGCCGTCTTGGCTGGGCCTTTCGGGAACAGCTCGTAGAGCTCCTTGATGGTCACGCCCGAGGTCTTGCCGAGGACGCGCACGGTCGGGCCACTGCCGTTGGCCTCAAACTCGTCCCGCATGAACTTGATGACCTGCCAGTGCCGGTCAGTGAGGTGGTCGATGCCTTCCTTGCTTGCTATCTCAGGCGCCATCGCCTCGGTCCACTGCGCGGGATCGGCGAAGAATCCCTCGTCATTGAGCGATACCTCAGTGCCTCCATAGGTCGCGGTAGGCATCGGGATCTCCTTTTCAGTTGCTCGGTGCCTGGCCCGGGCGCCGTTTACCGGGTGGCTGCTTCCCGGCCGCTGGCATACTGGCCGGCACCCCGGGCACGTTGCGGCCGGGCAGCAGCACGTGCCAGTAGAGCCAGCTGAATGCCAGCTTGCCGAGATGGTTCAGGCGGGACTGACGCAGCAGCGGCAGTCCGACCCGGCCGGGAAAATGGCCAGTTAGCGGCTCGGTGTCGTAGTTGAAGTCGATCAGCAGCGCCTTGCCGAATCCACTCTCGATGAAGCAGTTAGTGTGGCCGTCGAAACTCGGATCAAGCGGCTCGCCGGCTAGGTACCTGCAAATGTTGCTGGCCAGGGTCTCGCCTTCAAAGTGCGCCACCGACCCGGCCTTCGATGCGGGCACATCGGCTGCGTCGCCGATCACGAATACGTTCGGCTTGGCTTTGGCCTGCAGTGTGTGCTGATCGGTTGGCACGAACCCGAGCTCGTCGCCGAGCCCCGGCGAACGATCTACGTAGGCCTGGCCGCCGTGCAGCGGAATCAGCGCGGCCAGGTCGAACGCCACCTCGCGTCCGTCGTAGGAGATCAGCCGGCCGTTCTGGCCGTCTACCTCGCCAGTGTTGAACTCTGTGACCAGGGAGATCCCCTTGTCCTCGAGCATTCCGCTGAGCTCGCGATTGCACGTGGCTTTGGTGAACGCGCCGTCGAGCGGAGTGACGTAGATCAACTCGACCTTGTCCCGGATGCCCCGCTTCCGGAAATACCAGTCGGCGAGGAAACTGAACTCCAGCGGGGCGACCGGACACTTGATCGGCATGTCCATGACGCCGACTACCAGTCGACCGCCGTCGAACCGGGACAGCGCACGCTGCAGAGCTACCGCTCCATCCAGGGTGTAGAAGGTGAAGACCTTCTCCTGCCAGCCGGCACCGGGCAATCCCTGTGTTTCCTCCGGCATCAACCGCGCGCCAGTGGCCACGACCAGTACGTCATAGCTCAGTGACGTGCCATCAGCCAGCAGCACGGCGTCGTTCTCGAGGTCGACATGCTCGACAGCTTCGCAATGGAACTCGATCCCCGGTCGCAGCTGACGCTGCCTGGACCTCACCAGTTCGTCCGGGCGGGCGAGCCCGAACGGGACGAACAGCAAGCCAGGCTGATACACGTGCTCATCATCGGTGTCGACCACAACGATCTGTGCCGCATCTCGATCTAGCAGACGGCGCAGGCGATTCGCTGTCAGCGTCCCGCCGGTGCCGCCGCCTAGCACGACAATCCGCTTTGTCATGCCTCAGCTCGCCCGGCCTGCCAGAACCCCGTCGTCGATCCGCTCATGCTCAGCAGAGGCAACGGCATCGCCTGCTTCGGGGACCGGCAGCGAGACCGACGGCTTCGAGGACCGCTTCCGACCGTAACCTGGGTGACTGTCGGCGTAGAACACCAGGCCCAGCCAGAAAGCCATCCCGGTGAACGCCATGATCGGCACTACCAACGCGATAAGACTTGACCCGGTCACTGCCTGGCTCCCATCCGTGCTGCCGGCACAGCCGCCGGCGTCTACCGTCAGCGTCGGCTAGAAACGGCTTGCCGTTCGAGAGCCAAACGGCCCTTGCCGCCGGGACCTTTGCTCGCTGCGAAGACCGGCCGGGCTCGGAGAGCATGCAGTGAACCAGCAAGTTTGCCGATGGCCGGAGGACCGGCCCTAGCAGCGGCTGCGAGGTGCGTGTCATGGCTCGATACCCAGCTGATCACGCAGGGCTCACGATCCTTCCGCTGGAAGACTGCCTGCGCCTGCTCGGCTCGGTCCCGGTTGGACGCATCGGCTTCCACGCCGACGGTGAAATGGTCGTCCTGCCGGTCAACCACGTTGTCGACGGGCAGAGCGTGGCTTTCCGGACCGCCACCGGGTCGAAGCTGTCGTCAGCAGAGGGTCAGTCCAACGTCGTGTTCGAGGCCGACGACTACGACGCCGGACGCCGCACTGGATGGAGCGTGGTCGTCACTGGCCAGGCCGAGATCGTCTACGACGACGCCGAGATCGACGCTCTGGAGCGGCTCGACCTCGACTCGTGGGGGGACGAGGCAGACCGGCCGTTCTGGATTCGCATCCGGCCCGAGTCCGTGTCGGGCCGCCTTATCGCCAGCCGCGGGTCGGCTGCTGCAGACACGGCGCAACTCCCGCACGGCCCGGTGCCGCGCGATGACACCCCGCTACAGGTGTTCAACGTGTTGCGGGGCGAGGCGAATAACGTCAGGTCCACGCCGTTCGGCGACGTGGGCACGGTTTTCTCCGGCCGCAGCATGGAGCTGGTATGGGTAAGCAAGCACGGCGAACCCGTCGACGACAGCTGGTTCCGGATGAAGGCGGTCGACCTGATCATGGTGCTGCAGGGTCAGCTCAAGTTCGAGTTCGAATCCCCGGATCACCACGACCGCGTGCTTGAAGCAGGTGACTTGCTCGTCCTTCCGGCCGAGGCGCGCTGCCGCGCTTACCGGTGGCCGCGAGATGCCAGCCAGGCGACGATCTTCGTGGCCGCCTACCCCACCTCGGAGTAACCGAGCGCCCTGGCACCACCGACGAGGTCAGCGGGACGCGAGAACCTTGGTCTTCTCATGCTCGAACTCATCGGTGCTGATGACACCGCGCTGCCGCAGGTCGGCCAGCTTGGCGAGCTGATCCGCCGAACTAGGCGGCGTGCCCGCCGCTTCCTGGACGTAGCTCCGGAACGCCTCTTCCTGCTGGGCGGCCTGCTGAGCTGTGCGCTGGTTCATCGACCGGCCCCTGACGATCAAGTACGTAAGAACCCCCACCAACGGGAGGAAGAGCACGAAGATGGTCCATCCTGCCTTGCCCCACCCAGACAAGTCGCTACTGCGGAAGACATCCATCAGCACAACGAATAGCAGCCAGAACCAGACGACGAACGCGAAGATCTCGAACATGGTCCAGAACACGTCCAGCACCGGATAGCCAGTCGATGCGGCAAGCGGCATAGTCGTCTCCTTTACCACCCCTGCCGTGACCATAGGCGGCCCCGGCCTGGTACTCATCTACCCGCTTGGCGGGCTGCGCCGCTTCACCTGCTGAGAGTGATTTCCTCATCGGTCCGATTCCACGACCGTCCCTCAGCGAACCGTGCGGCCCATCAGGTAGAACTCGGGGTTGGGCTGCAGCGCCATCAGATGCGCGAGCCGGTTCGAGGCCGCGAACAACGCGGTGATCGCGCCGACATCCCAGATCTCATCGTCAGTGAGCCCGGCCGCGCGGGCGCTGGCGACATCCGTCTCGCCGAAATGCTCAGGGGTACGGGCCAGCGCCAGCGCCAGGTCAGCAATTGCGCGGCCGCGCTTGTCCAGCGGAGCCTGCCACGGGTTGCTGCCCACCTGATCGGCCACGTGCGGGTCCTTCGACCGGATCCGCAAGATGGCGCCGTGGGCGACGATGCAGTACGTGCAGTGGTTGGCTGCCGAGGTGGCCACGACCACCAGTTCGCGCTCAGCCTTCGTCAGCCCTCCGGGCCGCTCCATGAGCGCGTCGTGGTAGTCGAGGAAGGCGCGCAGCTCGGCTGGACGGTGGCCGAGCGCACGGAAAATGTTCGGGACGAAACCGGACTTGTTCGCAATTTCGCCGACGCGCTCGCGCAGGTCCTCGGGAAGATCGTCAAGCTCAGTCATCCCGAAGCGGCTCTCGGCCATGATTCCCTCCCGGTCAGCGCAGACACAGCCGTAAGGGCAGGGTACTGCGCAGCTGGCCGGCGGATTCCTGAGGCGGCCGTGGGGAACGCTTTAGATGATCCGGTGACCGGGACGCCGCGAGGCCCCCGCTGAGGCCTTAGCGGCCGTAGTTGCCAGGTGCTGGTCGAGTCCCACCCGAGCAGTGGTCGCTGCGTCCTTTCGGCCCGGAATCCGTTTTCGGACAGGACGAAGGGAGCTAGGCAAATGGTGCTGAACCGGAAGCGAGTGGTCGCCTCCATGGCCGCGTCCGGCATTGCGGTCGGTGTCCTGGCCGGCGGTGGCGCGGCAGCGGCGTCGGCCAGTCCGGCTCGCGGGCCCGTCGCGGCAGTATCTGCGTCCGGCTGGCCGGGTGGCTGCGGCGCGATGGGCAAGATGTGGCCAGGCCACGATCCAGTGGCGAAGGCTGCGGCTGGTTACCTTGGCCTGAGCCAGGACCAGCTGCGCCACGAGCTGGAGCACGGCAAGTCGCTCGCTGACGTCGCCAGGTCGCAGGGCAAGTCGGTGTCCGGACTGAAGGCCACGATCCTCAGCGCCATCACGAGCTGGGTTGACGCCAGCAAGCTGAGCGCCGCCCAGAAGGCAAAGGTAATCAGCGAAGCGAGGGATCACGCCGACGCGATCGTGAACACGAGCTGTAAGTCCGCCATGGGATCGCACGACATGGGCTAGGCGCCGCCGCCGCCCGGCCAGGCATGCGGAATGCTGTATGGCCGTGGCACCGGACGGAGGCGATCAGATGAGCAGGACGGTCCTGTTTGGCGGCAAAGTGTTTGACGGCACCGGCAGCCCGCCAGCTGACGCGGACGTCGTGATATCGGAGGGCCGGATCGCGGCCGTCGGGGCCGGGCTGGACGGGGACGAGCAGGTCGACGTATCCGGCCTGACCCTGCTGCCCGGGTTCTTTGACTGCCATGTGCACGTGATGGTCTCCGGAGTCGATCTGGTGCGCCGCCTGCAGCGTCCGTTCTCCTACCAGTTCTTCGAGGCGGCGCGCAATCTGGCGGCGACTCTGGACTGCGGGATTACTACTGTGCGCGACGCCGGCGGCGCGGACCTGGGCGTACAGCGTGCTGTTGACGATGGCCTGGTTGACGGGCCGCGAATGCAGATCGCGATCAGCGCGCTGAGCCAGACCGGCGGCCACGGTGACGGCTGGCTCCCGTCGGGGATGACCACATTTCTGTTGCCGGCGCATCCAGGTCGCCCTGACGGCCTGGTCGACGGGCCGGAGGAAATGCGCAAGCGAGTGCGCGAGATCATCCGGGCTGGCGCCAATGTCATCAAGGTGCACACCTCGGGCGGCGTCCTGTCGCCTCGCGATAGCCCGAAGCATGCCCAGTTCCGGCCGGATGAGCTGGCCGCGCTGATGGCCGAAGCCGCGGCCGCGGGCTTGCCGGTCATGGCTCATGCCCAGGCGACTGACGGCATCAAGAACGCGCTGCGCGCCGGCGTCCGGTCGATCGAGCACGGGATATACCTGGATGACGAGTGCATCGACATGATGCTCACGTCGGGCACCTGGCTGGTGCCCACGCTGGTGGCTCCGCGCGCTGTTGTCAGCGCGGCGGAGGCGGGCAGCCAATTGCCCGAAGGCGTAGTAAATAAAGCAAAGGAAGTAATGGCCGCTCACGCCGGGGCGTTCGCGCGCGCGGTCGCCGCCGGAGTCAAGGTCGCCATGGGCACTGACAGCGGAGTCGGACCGCACGGTAGCAACCTCGACGAATTGCCGCTTATGGCAGCCGGAGGCCTGACGCCGGCGCAGGTGCTGACCGCCACCACTAGCTCCTCGGCCGGGCTGCTGCAACTCGCGGAGGAGACGGGCACGATCAGGCCGGGCATGCGAGCGGACATCGTCGTTCTGGCCGGCGATCCCTTCGACCTGCCGAACCTCAAGCAGAACATCCGCTCGGTCTACTCGGGCGGCCGGAAAGTGCGGTGAAGATCAGAATCGGGCGGCAGTCATCTCGTGATCTCTGCCTGGTGGCCTCGCTGACTCGAGCTGGGTTAGCCTCGGTCAAGCGGCGGCAGACCAGGAGGCCTGAATGACCGACGGCGGATTTACCTCAGGGAACACCGGCATCGACGGGCTGACCTTCCACTATGTCGACTGGGATGGCGCGGGTCCGCCGCTGGTGATGTTGCATGGGCTGTCCGGTCACTGCCGTACCTGGGACCACACGGCCGCAGCCCTGAGCGACCGTTATCACGTGCTGGCCCTCGATCAGCGCGGGCACGGCGACACCGACTGGGCACCCCGGTACGGCCTCCGCCCGATGGCGCAGGATCTGCTGGGTTTCCTGGACGCCATGGACCTGGGCGAAGTGACGCTGATGGGCCTGTCCATGGGCGGCCTGGTCTCCTTCGTCTTCGCTGCGGCTCATCCTCAGCGCGTCGCCCGCATGGTGATCATGGATATCGGCCCCGAGATCGCTCCGGCCGGTTCAGCGAATGTCGCCAGCAGCCTGGCTGCCGCGGACGTCTTCGGCTCCGAGGACGAGGCCTTCGCTCTCGCGCGTGCGGCAAATCCCCGGCCCACGGACGCGACGCTCCGCCACCGCGTGAGGCACAACCTTCGCCCGCTCCCGGGCGGCACCCTCACGTTCAAGTACGACAAGGAACTCCGGCGTAACCCCAGGGCTCTGTTCGATCACACGCCGGACGAACTCTGGGATGCCTGGCGCGCAGTTAGCTGCCCGGTGCTGCTGGTGCGCGGCGCTGACAGCGACGTGCTCGCGGCCGACACCGCGCAGCGGATGCTGGCGGAGAACCCGAACGTCAGCTTCGCCAGTGTCCCGGACTGCGGCCACAGCATCACGCTTGACAGCCCGGACGGCTTGCTCGAGGTGGTCAGCCCGTGGCTAGCGGCCACCGCGCCGGGACAGGCAGCCTGACGCCTGCTGGTCACCACCGACCCC
>Ga0335073_10001848_pt1 | contig 28674 bp, 19 predicted proteins | sample Lox_Sample_22_FD_207093 | JGI IMG/M metagenome (GOLD analysis project Ga0335073, IMG submission 207093) | Soil microbial communities from Loxahatchee National Wildlife Refuge, Florida, United States - Lox_Sample_2.2 | ecosystem: Environmental > Terrestrial > Soil > Wetlands | place: USA... | reverse complement strand
GGGTCGGCGATATAGGCATCGTCGCGCGACCACAACCACTGCCGATAACAGGCGTCCAGAACGTCAAAGTTGGCCGGCAGATCATACCAGAAATCGCGGTCGCTCTTGTAGTCAACAGAAGCGGGCTTTCCGTCTCCTGTGATCTCCCACCAGCTGCACCAACGCGTCGAGGCGGAAATATGTGCCGCGAACTGGCGCAGCATGTTGCGGGTCCTTCCGCTCAGGCCAAGCAACTGAGCGCCTGTGCTCATGTGGGAGACGTCCCGCATACAGAAAGCGTTGCGGCCTGGCAGTGCAGCTTCGTACCAGGGGCCGATCGGATCACCATTGCGCACATAGGCGAGGGCCTGCGCCTTCGCCCATGCGAAACCGGCAGACAGCTTCGCATCCGACGTCTCGAATTCGATCTCACCTTCCTTCGAGGAGACAGGGGTTTTCTCAGTCGACGCGGCCAGGAATGAACAAAATGAATTGCGGTTGAGGGCAGGACGCAGCAGAGTCATTGTGCCTGCGAGGCCGGCGAACGATTCCAGGAAGCTTCTTCGGGTGATGGCCGCGCCGGTAGCCTTCATCAAAGGGAATTCCGCTCTGCTGGTGAGGGTGGTTGCTCCGACGGATGTGCTTGCTGTCCGCGGAAGTGGTTGCCGAAAAAGCGACGGGGCTCGTTTGTTGGGAGGCACTATTGATGAGCCCCGTCGTCACACGCGGAGCGCTGACCGCGTTTTGCGCATTGCGATGTGATCCCTAGAACGTGAAGGTCAGGCCAAGTTGGCCCTGCCGTGGCAGGAAGTCGCCGCCGACTACTCCAAAGTTTGAGTCGGTGACATTCTGATCGGGCTGCTGCAGGTTGACGCGGTTGAATACGTTGAAGAACTCGGCGTAGAACTTGATCTGCTCCCGTCCCTCCGGGCCAAATTCAAAACCCTTGAAGGCCGTCATATCCCAGTCCTGATAACGCGGCCCATAGGCATCGCCAGGACCACCGTTACCCCAGCGGAAGCCAGTCGGCTGTGCGAAGCAACTCGTATCGAAATACTCCTGGATGGTGTGGGGATTGTGCATGCTCTTGCCGCGGCAGGCGAAATCTGCGCGCTGCCCGTTGTTCTGCGGCAGAAGGTACTGGCTGCTTGCGCCGATCAGCAGAGGCCCTCCGGAACGGAAGTTGGTGATGCCGCTGAGCCCCCAGCCGCCGATCAGGGCGTTTGCCGCCGACGCGTTTGCGCCGGCGAACTGCTGGCCGCGTCCGAAGGGCAGCATATAGACATAGCTGAGGGTGAGTACCTGGGGAAAGTTGTTTCGTTGCCAGCCGATCGTGTCCAGCTCCTCACGAGTCACGTAAGGACCGATCGGATTGTTGACGTTATCCATCATCTTCGACCATGTATAAGCCGCCGTCAGCGTGAGGCCGCGTCCGGCACGCTTATCCAGTTCGAATTGTCCGGCGTTGTAATGCGACGAGCCGGTGCTGTTGCGGGAGTCGACCGTCGTAATGTTGGTGTTGGTGCTGTTGAAGGGCAGGCAGGAGGGATAGGTCGGCGCTGTAGTGGGGGTTATGTACGATGTTGGGTCGCATTGGTTGAGCTGATAATCGTGATACAAATGGCGTCCTGCGGTGCCCACGTAGGCTGCATGAAAGGCCGTACTCGAGGTGAGCTGTCGCTCAACGCTGACGTTCCAGACCATCGCCTCGTCCTGGCGGAAGCTCCTGACTACGGAGAAGACGCCAAACCCCACCGGGGGGCTGACAAATCCGCCTGGCGTGGTGGCGGGTACGACAAGCGGCGAGTAAATTGCCGAAGCCGTTATGCCCGGGAGGCCGTTCGCGAGGATCAGCGAGCCGCAGCCTGAGTTCTCAGCGGTGGGCGTGATCAGCGCGCTGCAATTGGAATTCAGGCCGCTGTTGTTTTCAATCAGTGTTTCCGGATAGTTTCTTTCCAGGGTACCGCCATTGGCACCGAAGTTATCGGGGAAATAACTCAGTCCGAAAGCACCACGGATAGCCGTCTTTCCATTGTCCGGCGTGAAGGCTGCGCCCACGCGCGGGGACCAGTTGCCGAAATATGTATCCAGATTCGGGCCGCGATTGTTCGACGAAGCGATCTGAATCATGCCGGCGTTGGTTCCCGAGGTGACGAAGTTACTCTGGTGATTGTGCGCGTCCACTGGCGCTGTGTACACATCCCAGCGCAGGCCCAGGTTCAGGGTCAGTTTCTGGTTCACGCGGATATCATCCTGTGCAAACGGGCCAAAGTAGCTGACCCGTGTCGCCGGAGTCGATGGGAAAAGGTCGCGATCGACGGCGTCCGGACCACCGACCAGAAGATCCGACAGCGCCGCCCCCTGGCTTCCGTTTCCGGTGTAATTGCCGCTGAACCCGAAGATACCGCGCGGATCGTTTTGCGCATTGCGGACGCTGGTCTGCAGGCGATTGAAGCCAACACCAAACATGACGCTGTGACGTCCTTTGACCCAGCTGAAGGTATCCACATACTCGTAGATATTGGCCAGACGTCCCAGCCCATTGGGTACCCACCCCGGATCACCTGTCCCTGTCCAGCCTCCGGAGATATTGAACTGCGCGATGCCACTGGTGATCGGCAGACTGGCGATATTCCCATTGGTAATTCCGAGCGCGTTATTCTCCGATTTGCCGAAGGCGTTATCGAAGTCATAGGTTGCGTATCGATTAAAGCCGACGCGAGCCTGATTGATCATGTTGCTGGAGAAGAAGTGATCCCACCCCACCACGTCGTTGTATCCGACGTTGGTGCCGTAGGCATTGCCGTTGTTGATGAAGATCGTGCCCGGGGAAGGCGCGGTGTAGTCGCGGTGTACATAGGAGTTTCGAGCGAAGAATCGATCTTTGCTCGAATAGGCGTAATCGACGCGAACGTCGAACTGAGGTTCGGTTTCTGTGCCGACGACCGCGTAGGCGAAGTTGTTCGCTGTACCGGGCAGATTGGGGAGCGGGATCACGGATGGACTAAGTAAGGCCGCCGCGATGGGGGAAATATCGACCGCCGGAACCGAGCTGGCTGTGCAGGGCACAGCGGCGGAGATGCCATTCGCTTTCGCGATGGTCGCGCAGGCTGCTGTATTGGTGATGGGAGTTCCGAATGCTGACAGGTCGCCACCGCGCATGGCGACGGTGGGCACGGTCAGCAGTCCGGATGATCCTGCATGATTGAGCAACTCCTGAAAATCTCCCGAGAAAAACAACTTGTCGTGAACGATTGGCCCGTCAATCTCACCTCCGAACTGATTAGCGTGAAATGGAGGATTCAGATGACTGAAGCGGTCCTTCGCATTGAAGTCTGTGTTGCGCACGTATTCAAACAGCTGTCCATGGAAGCTGTTGGAGCCTGATTTGGTGGTCAGGTTGACGACCGCCCCGCCGAACGTGCCGTACTCCGCGGTCGGGTCGCTGGTTTCCATTTTCATTTCGGCGATATCGGCAAAGGGTATAGCGATGTTGATGTAAGCGTTCTGTGGCTCTACGTTCATAACCCCGTCAACCAGGTAGAGATTTCCCTGGAATGGAAATCCATTGACAGAGGTCATGTTGCCGCCGCCACCACCCCCGGGCGCAGTTGAGCCGGCTGCTGCTGGATTCTCGATCTGGTCGCCCCAGGCAGCGGGTGTCGTTCCGGGTGCCAGCTGCATCAGTGTCTCAAAGAGGCGGCCGTTCACAGGAAGATTGTTGATTTGCTGCCGATCGATCGTGTAGCCGAGGTCAGAAGTGGTGGTTTCCACCTGGGCCGTCGAGCCGGTCACCGTGACCTGCTGACTGACCTGGCCGGGGGAGAGAGTGAGATCGACCCGCGTCGCCTGCTCCACGCGAACGATATTTCCAGTGGAAACGGTGGTTTTGAACCCTGGTGCTTCCACCTTCACGCTGTACTCGCCCGGCGCAAGTGTAGGAAATGTGTAAAATCCCTGTGCGCTCGTTTGCATGCGATTGCTGATTCCGGTTGCCTGGTTGGCAGCCGTCACCGCGGCATTCGGAACCACGGCACCAGAGCTGTCGGTTACAGATCCCTGGAGCGTTCCGGTGATGACTTGTGCGGAGAGCGGCCAAGCGACAAACAGCACCAGGACGATTGCCAGTGCAACTGTAGCCTGCCTTGTCATACGACCTCCCAAAGAAGGGAACTCGGTTCCCTGCGGCAGCCTGCTCAGAAACCAGCAGCTCAGCGGAGAGGCGCTGAGCCCTTTGAGCGGTCTGACCACACGCCGCCCTGTCGGCGAGCACTTGTTCTACCTCTCCGTGCCGCAGAAAACGTAGGTGGGTGCCAGAAGAGTCGTCCAGTTAAATGAGGCTACAATGTTGCTACGTAACGCAGGAAACATGCCGGTTACGGCGTCAACCCGGCTGTTGTTACATGTTGCGTTACCGATCGGTGAGCGCCCTCTTTTCTCCCGATGGCCTGGCTGAGTCGGATATGCCTCTCAACTGCGCGTCCAGGGGGTCTGGCCCGCTGCAGGTTTAGAACCTGCAACGGGCTCAGTTGGCCGGAGTGCATCCGGGATCTACCGAGAGCGGTCTTACCCGGCTCCCGGGTTCCGGCAGCGGTCAGGCGATACAACGGCCGGCAAGCTGCGGGGCCTGCGGCTTTGATTTGTGGCCCGCTTCTTTCATGATGGGCGGGACCTCTGGATCGGATACGAAACTCTGCCAGCCCTGCTCATCCCAGTCAAAAACGACCCAGACGCGATCGGTTTCGACCGGATCGTGAAAGATGAGGGCGCCTTTCGACCCGTGTTGTTTGCTTTTCGGCTCCTGCAGCCGAGAAGATCTTCATGAATCGGTTGAAGTCTTCCACCTTCGTCGCTGCGAGCAGCATGTTTGATTCTCCTTTTCCGGATGTCGGGTCTTTACTGCGGGGTTTTGTTCTTGTGCTCAAACGGTTTCAAGCGCAGGAACCACAGCCTCCTGCGGTTCGATCACTCCGAGATTTTTCAGAATCTGGAAATGACCGCCGCGCGCCTGGGCGATGTACATATTCATGCGCACATGATGCTGTCCGGGCACCATTTCCGCAGGGCCACCCGGTCCCTCGGCAATCTTTGCGTGGTCGAGCGCCCGGATGACAGCTTCCTGATGGAGCGAACCCGCCTCGGTTACGGCGGCCGCCCAAAGGCGGAGCCCACGATACAGGCCCGAACAGGCGCTTCCGCCGGTAAACATGGCAGCGCCGGGGAAGAGGCTGTTGTACTGATCGAGCAGGCGGTTGCTCGCTGGATCGCTGATGTTCTGGTAATAGTCGAGGCAGCTGTACAGGCCATCAACGTGAGCGGCCGGCAGCAGGTTCAAAAAGTTTTCGTCCATGTAGGTGCAGATGAGCTGGCCGCCGCGGCGCGTGAAGCCCGAATCGTGGAGCTGTTCGAGAAATGGCACGACGCCGGGAGGAACGATGGTATTGAATACGACCTCCGCGCCGGTGGCTGTGATGTTCTCGATGGTCCTGCGGTAGTCCGCGTGATGGAGGGGGAAATACTCTTCTCCGACAATCGAGCCGCCGTTCTGCGTGACCAGCTCACGGACCCTTGTGTTCATGACGTGGGGCCAGATGTAGTCAGCCGACGGCAGGTAAAACTTTCTGGCGCCGGTCTTTTGCATGAGCCAGGGAATCAGCGGCTCAAGCTGCTGGGCCGGCACGGGTCCGGTGCAGAAGATGAGGGGGTCAGACTCCTGCCCCTCGTATTGTTCCGGGTAGATGTAAAGTGTTTTTCCCTTCTCAACGACCGCGGCTTTGATCACCTGACGCGTGGAGCTGTAGATGCCGCCGAAGATCACGTCGACGTGATCCTGCTCGACGAGTTTGGTGGCGGCGGCGGCCGCAAGACTGTCGGTGGTTGCGCCGTCTTCAAGGATGAGCTCGAGCTGCCGCCCTAGAAGCCCGCCATTTCTGTTGATGTCGTCGACGACCATACGGGCCACGTTGGCGTTGGCGATGCCCACGAACGAGAGGGCACCTGTTTGTTCGGCGATGACCCCAACCCTGATGGGTTGATGAACTGAGTTTGATTCCTTCATGGAAGTCTCTCCTGTTTGGTTTGACGAATCGGTCGGTGGACCTGAAGGCCGCGGGTCAGGCTTGAAGTACGCTCCGCCGCATTCCTGTTGCTGCTCTTGCTACTTGACCGCCCTCGGTCAAAGGTGATCGATTGATGAGCAACGCTACCCCAGCTCCAGGAATCACCGCATCGGGAGAGTTCCCTATTTTTGCCGAACCACTACGTTTGGGTGAATTCGTCGCTACCCTGGCCCTTGCGCAGGACAACGCGTTTGGCCAGCCGCTGGAGTCCCAGCTACGGTCATGCCTGCTTGCCACGTGGATATGCGAGGCCGCCGGCTTCGGGAAGAGCGTCAACGATTCGGTCTACTGGGTCGCCCTCCTGCGATATGTAGGCTGCACGGGTCACGCGCACGAGGTGGCCACCGTTTTCGGCGACGAGATTGCTATTCGTGCCCAGACGCTCGTGCACGATGCTGCGAATCCTGCTGAAGTGATGCACGACGTGGTGGCATTCGCGACCGCGGGCCGGACAAAGGAAGAAGCAGATCAGATTGTGAACGTGATCCAGCAGACGGCCCAAGAATGGGCGGTGCACAACTTCAAATCAGGGTGCGAAGTGGCCGACATGCTCGCTCGAAGACTGGAGTTCGGACCCGAAGTTCGCGAAGCCCTGGGTTTTACGTTTGAACGGTGGAACGGGAACGGTTTTCCCACGCATGCGAAAGGCGAAGCGATTCCGTTAGCGATGCGAGTTGTACACCTGAGCCACGACATGGAGGCTATCGGGCGGCTGTTTTCACCGGCCAGAGCGATCGATGCGGTACGTGACCGTAGTGGCCGTACCTATGATCCGGCGATTGCTGACCTCTTTGTCAGGCATGGAACGGAGTGGTTTTCCAGGCTGGAGAAAACCGAGCCCTGGGACGCGGTGATCGAACTGGAGCCGCAACCGCGACGCATGCTGAGCGGCGAAGCTTTGGACAGCGCCCTGATGGTGGCGGCGGACTTTATCGATCTCAAATCGCCCTACATGGCGGGACACAGCCGCCGTTGCGCCCAGCTGAGCACGGAAGCCGCACGTCAGTTTGGCCTCTCTGACGAGACCATCACCACCATTCGCAGAGCCGCAATGGTCCACGATTTTGGCATCACCGGGGTGTCGAATTCGATTCTGGACAAGCGTGGATCTCTCACACGTGCTGAGTTCGACCGCATCGAGCTTCACCCGATGCTCACCGAACAAATGCTGCGCCGATCACCGGCTCTTGCGGTGCTGAACACGATCGCATCGGCACACCATGAGAAATGTGACAGCTCCGGCTACCACAAGCGCGTGCGTGCCGATCAAGGCGATTTTGGGGCATGCATCCTCGCTGCGACAGAAATTTACGTGGGGATGACAAGCGAGCGTGCCGACCGCGCAGCTTTTGGCGGCGAAGACGTCGCTGCGGAACTGCGGCGGCTGGCCGCTGAAGGGGTGCTCGACCCGCGGGCTGTACAGGTTGTGCTCACCGCCGCGGGTCACAGCGAGCCCAAAGCGCCCGGGCCTGGCCGGACGCAAAATCCAGGCGGGCTCTCACCTCGCGAGGTAGATGTATTGCGTCTCGCAGCCCGAGGCCTCACAACTCAGGAGATCGCAGAACGCCTCTTCATTTCGCCCAAGACCGCCGATCACCACATACAACACATCTACAACAAAATCGCAGTTTCCACACGAGCCGCAGCGGCTCTGTGGGCGATGCAAAACGCTGTTGTTCAGTAAGCAGACGGCTTTTCACGTTTCGCCATCTCGCTGGCGGGAAGAGGGTGTGCGGGTGCTCCGGTCGCAGCGCCAGATTATGGGAGCAACTTTCAAGAGCGTAAACTGCGGCATGCGCTGTGTTTCCGGGGTCTGGACTTGTTTTGAGTGTCGATGGCGCTACTAAATTTAAAATCGGATGATGCCTCGTTTCCGGTGGTCGCGTGTAGTGTTCCTGTGCACAGAGGCGGCGCGCCTGCTTCTGGCCGGCTAGTCCCGTGAAGATTTGGATCGCCGCGATCGGCTCGCACCCACGAGATGCGTTCGACGAGCTAGCCGGCATCTATCTTGATCGCATCGCGACGCTGCTGCCGGGTGGCGGAAAATCTGCTCATGGCAACAGGTCCGTGGTCGAGGCTCCGTTTTTTCGGACAGAGGGAGGACTGTGGGACGCGATCGAACGGGAACGCCTGCGTACGGCGCCGCTGGTGGTGCTTCTTGATGAACGCGGCCGTTCCACGTCGTCTGAGGATTTTGCAAAGTGGTTCGGTCGCGAGCGGGATCAGGGACGGCAACTGCTGATCTTCGCCATCGGCCCGGGCGACGGCTGGTCGCAGGACTCGCGCAAACGCGCCGCGGAGAGCCTTTCACTGGGCCCCATGACGCTGGCGCACGAACTGGCTCGTGTCGTGCTTTGCGAACAGATCTACCGTGCGATGACGATTCTGGCCGGTCACCCGTATCATCGAAGCGGAAGCCGCTAGCAAAGAGTGAAAGTCTGTAGTTCCTTTCGCTTGCCTGCTTCGAGCCAATTGAGGAGATGGTTTGACCGAGCCGACGGAAACCCGCAAAGGACTCATCCTGATTAACACCGGTCCCGGCAAGGGTAAGACCACCGCTGCCATGGGCACCGCACTGCGCGCGGTCGGCAACGGGTTGCGCGTGCTCATGCTGCAATTCCTTAAGGGCTCGTGGCACTACGGTGAGCTCGATTCGACAAAAGCGTTCGGAGAAAACTTTGTCCTTCGCCAGATGGGGCGAGGATTCGTGAAGATTGGGGGTGCGGAGACGGATCCGGAGGACGTTCGGCTGGTCGAGGAGGCCTGGGAAGAAGCGAGGCGCGCGATTCTTTCCGGCGAATGGGACATGGTGATCCTCGATGAGATCAACTATGCCATCAGCTACGGCATGCTCGATCCAGCGAAAGTGGTCGAGACTCTGGAGGCTCGCCCCGAGATGGTTCATGTGATCCTCACCGGACGCAATGCTCATGCATCGCTGGTCGCTATGGCAGACACGGTGACGGAGATGCGCGAGGTGAAGCACGCGTATCAGAAGGGAATTCTGGCGCAGCGTGGAATTGAGTACTAGCAGTGACCCATGTGCCTCACCCAAACTCGCGTGAGAAAATTGAGACCGTGAAAACAGACCCAACCCATTTCGCGACGCCTGCTGAATTGCCGGTACGCCTTCGGTTTGCGCGGGTGCTCGGCCGGCAAAGGTGGGTGCGTGGACCGCTCCGTAAAAGCAGAGATCACCTTCTCAATACCCTGTGTGCAGCGGAGAAAGCACGAGGCTATCTGTTTGAAATCGACTATTTCGGGCAACGTTATCGGGGCAACCTTAATCGCTTCACTGACTACATGGCGTTTTGCTACGGCTCCGCCGCGCCTTCTGAGCTTGGTCTGCTTCAGGCCGCGATCCGTTACCTTAAACAGGTTGGCACGAAACCCATCTGCTTCGCCGATGTCGGCGCGAACGTGGGACATCACACTCTGTTCATGGCAGCGCAGGTGGACAGCGTCATCGCTTTTGAGCCGTTTCCTCCTGTCCTGGCACTCCTTCGCCAACACCTTGCGATCAACTGCATTGGCAATGTTGAAGTCGTTCCGTTCGCTCTCGGCGAGAATGACGACACCATTGCCTTCTTTCCCGGTACCGAAGACGAGGACACCATCGGAACCTTTCTCAACTGGAATGCACCGCAGGGGGATGTTCAACTCGAACTTCCAGTACGGAATGGCGATCGTCTGTTTGCGGAGTGCAACTTCCCCGCGATCAATCTTCTTAAGGTGGATGTCGAAGGGTTTGAACCATTCGTCTTGCGAGGCTTAAGAGATCGAATTCGGAGAGATCGTCCGATCATCCTCTCTGAAATGCTGGATTTCACACGAACCAGCTATGGGTCGGAGCAGGATTTTCGGAAATGCTTTTACGATGATGCGCTTTTCTTTAATGTGGAGGCGATAGGTTTGTCCATGCGCTACAAACTTAGTCCCTTCAGTTTCACGCAAAGCGGCGAAGTCCTTGTCCTGCCGTCCGAGATGGCCGAGTTTGCCCGCCGATAAAAGCAACGATTCCAGCGAGGAGCTATCACTGGTTTAGTTCAGTTGTCGCAGAGCAAGACTGTCGGGCAGGGCGTCGTCACTCAGCTGCGGTAGTCGTCAAGTTGGCCCTCCCGCATCATTTTCCCAATCGTCTCGATCTCCCCGCTCAGCGCTCGATCTTCGCCCAGCGCCGGCACTGTCCTTCGAATGCGCGCGAACGCCTCACCCACACGGCGCGCGGGCTTCAGCGGAGCGCGGTACTCCAGGGCCTGGGCTGCGCAAAGCAGCTCCACGGCAAGAAGCCGTTCCGCGTTGTCGACGATTTGCCGGAACTTCAGGGCTGCCGTCATCCCCATTGAGACGTGATCTTCTTTGCCTCCCGAAGTGGGCACGCTGTCGGCGCTCGCCGGATGGGCGAGAACTTTGGCCTCGTTCAACAGCGCCGCTGCAACAATGTGCGCGATCATGAATCCCGACGATACGCCCGGCGTCTTCGACAGAAACGGCGGCAGGCCCTCATTGATGTCCGGGTTGATCAGCCGATCGATCCGCCGCTCGCCAATCCCCATCAGCGTCGTCATGGCGATTGCAGCAGCATCGAGCTGGAGTGCCAGTGGCGCGCCGTGAAAGTTCCCGCCTGACAGAATCTCGCCCTCCGGAAACACCAGGGGATTATCTGTAGCAGAACCGGTTTCAATTTCGAGTGTCGTCCGCGCGTTGCCGAGCGCGTCGCGCACCGCTCCATGCACCTGCGGCATGCACCGCAAACAGTACGCATCCTGCACGCGCGGATCGTTTTGGCGATGGGACTCGCGAATCTCACTCTCTTCCAGGAGCGAACGCAGGTGGGCGGCAGCCGCTGTTTGTCCTAAGTGCGGTCGCGCCGTATGGATCCGCTCATCGAACGGCGTGGGCGTCCCTTTCAATGCCTCCAGGGTCATCGCACCGGCCAGGTCGGCCAACTCCGCAATCCGCAGGGCGCGGGACAGGGCCAGCGCTCCAACTCCTGTAATCGCCTGTGTACCGTTGAGCAGTGCGAGTCCTTCTTTTGCATCGAGGACAAGAGGCTCCAGGCCCGTTTTCAGAAGCGCCATGGCCGCAGGCATGGGGCGTCCTTCCAGCAACACCATCCCTTCGCCGATCATGGCCAGTGCGAGATGAGCGAGTGGCGCCAGATCGCCACTGGCGCCTACCGAGCCGCGCGAGGGCACTACAGGATGAATTCCCCGGTTCAGCAACTCCAGCAGTAGCTCCAGGACTGCGGGCCGTACACCGCTGAAGCCTTTTGCGAGGACATTGGCGCGCAGCAACAGCATGGCGCGCACCTCAGGTTCCGGCAGTGGGTCGCCAACGCCGCAGGCATGACTGCGAACCAGATTGCGCTGGAGAGCCTGTACCTCACCCGGTTCGATGCGGACGTCGGACAATTTGCCGAAGCCGGTATTGACTCCGTAGACGGTGGCGCCGCTGGCGAGTACTTGATCAACCACTGCGCGCGACTCGCGGATTCGCGGAAGGGCGGCCGGATCGAGCGCGGCCATGCGCTTCTCAAGCGCGACATGACCGATTTCATCGAGACGAAGGGGCTGACCGGAGAGCAGAAGAGGGGATGACATCACCGAACAGGGTACAGGGTGCGGGGTGCAGCGTACAGAGATTCACCCGTTTCATCCGGGTTGCGATCATGGGGGAGGGAGCTTTTCGCTTTGCGCGCCGGACTTCTCAAACGTGAGATTCACCGAGCGGGCTCCGAGGGGCCGTGTGCGATGGCGAACGCCTCGACTGACACAGATCAGTTGCCCCGGCTGCAACTCAATGGATCGATCGTCGAAATCAATCGCGAGGCCACCTTCCAGCGCCAGAAAAAGCTCGTCCGAATCGGGGTGACAGTGCCAATGATAAGCCTCTGTCATCGTGCTGATGCGGATTTCATGATCGTTGACATGAGCAATCGGATGGTTGTCGTAACTCGCCCCGGTTGCCGATTCGGATGAAAGTTCGATCACGTCGAAAGTGAAATTCCGCATTCATCGCTCCCGGCAGATTATCCTGCGCTGCAGGCGAAATGTGCAAATTTGTGGCTTCACCCTAAGTAACTGGATCCTTCACAAGGGATCCCTTCACTCCGTACCACGAAATGAACAAGTAGCACAGGATAGGAAGGATAAACGCGTGATGGATACCGATGCGATCTGCGAGCACTCCCTGCAACTCGGGGATAATCGCGCCGCCGACGATGGCAGTAATCAGCAAGCCGGAGGCTTCGCCGGTGAGCGGACCCATATCTGAGACGCCCAGAGTGAAGATGGTAGGGAACTGAATCGAATTAAAAAGGCCGACCAGCAGAATGCTCCACACCGCAAAGGAGCCGCTGGTCAGCATTGAAATGACGACCAGGCCAGCCGCGCACAGGGCACAGACGCTGAGCATCCTGCCGGGGTTCACTTTTTGCTGCAGGCCCGAGCCGATGAATCGGCCCACCATCAGTCCACCCCAGTAGATGGGCACCCAGCTGCCCAGCGCTTTGAGCAGGAAACGCAGCAGGGCAGCGGATGCATCGTGCAGCGATCCGCCACCGAGCGCCTGGGCCAGGCCACCAATTTCGGGCTGCGCGAAGTAATTGATCAGGAAGCTGCCGATCGAAACTTCAGCGCCAACATAAACGAAGATACCGATCGCGCCGAGAATCACATGCGGATGGCGCCAGATTCCACCCTTTTCTTTATGCAGTTCGCCGGGCCGATAATCCTTTGTGGTCTCGATGCGGGGAAATTTGTACATCGCGATGGCGAGCCCCAGCAGAACCAGGGCCAGTGCGATGCCAACATAGGGAATGTTGACGGTCGATGCTTCGTGGATCTGATAAGCCTTGTGCACCGCCGGAGACATCTTCGAGACGTCCTGGACAGCACCGGCTGTGCGGAGAATCACGAAGGCTCCAAAGATTGGCCCGATCACCGTGCCCAGCGAATTGAAGGCCTGGGTCAGGTTGAGCCTGCTCGATGCGGTGCGAGGCGGGCCCAGGACGGTTACGTAGGGATTTGCCGAAACCTGCAGTGCCGTGATTCCCGCTGCCAGAACAATCAGCGCACCCAGAAACAGCGGATACGACGGAATCTTCGCAGCCGGCACAAAGAGGATTGCGCCGACTCCCGCCGTGACCAGGCCGAGGACCATCGTCTTCTTGTAGCCGATCCACTCCACGACCTTGCCCGATGGAATACCCAGCGCCGCATAGGTGGAGAAGAACGCAAACTGCACCAGCATGACCTGCGCGTAGTTCAGGTCGAAGATCGACTTCAGGTGGGGGATCAGGATGTCGTTCAGTGAGGTGAGAAAGCCCCACATGAAGAACAGCGTGGTGACCATCGCCAGGGCGCTGCGATAGCTGGTGTCCTCGCCGCCGGGTGCGACTCTAATTGATTCACTGCTGGTGGTGCCGGAGATTGCCATTTTGTTAACTCGTTTCTCGGTGTCTCGGATAGGCCTCGTCTCTATAGATGTCCGGTTGCGGACAGGCGACGGACTCCTCCAATGAAAAGAAAACAAACCACCCGCGATCATATATCGCTGACACTGTCCGCAGGCGGCCACAAGGGTCCCGGAATCCGGTAAGAAACCCTTTCCGCTGTGAAACTTTAGGCCCTCCAGCGCGTCAGATCACCCAAGGTCCGCGAGATACCATCTCATGAGGATGAGTCGAACAGGAAAACTGTGCGCCGCGCTCGCTGGGCTCTGTTGCCTGGTTGTTTCTGTGGCTGTTCGCCTCGGATCCGCACAGGCTGCTGCATCGAACCGCGTGATCGGGACGGTCACCGCCGTTAGCGGCGGCTCTGTCTCGGTGAAACAGGATTCGGGCTCCGACGTCACAGTGAAGGTTCCAGAAACGGCGAACATCGTGCGCGCAGCGCCTGGGTCGAAGACCCTCGCCGGGGCGACAAAAATCGCGCTCATCGATATCGTGGCGGGCGACCGCGTCCTCATTCTGGTGGCCGGCGATCCCCCGGCGGCAAGGGTTGTGGTGGTCAATAAGGCAAGCGACATTGCTGCCAAACAGCAGCAGGAACAAGCCGACTGGGCTCACCGAGGTGTTGGTGGCCTGGTCAAGTCGGTCGATGCGGGCGCCGGAACCGTAACCATTACGGCGACGAATCGTACGGTAACGATTCACACGACGTCGACGACGGTCATCCGCCGCTATGCAGCGGACTCGGTGAAGTTTTCCGACGCGCAGCCGTCGACTTTCGCTGCAATTCAACCCGGCGATCAGATCACGGCGCGCGGCAATCGCACCGGTGACGACATTGCTGCGGACGAGATTGTTTCCGGGTCGTTCCGCAACATTGCCGGCATGGTTTCTGCGATCGATGCGAACGCAGGCACCTTCGTGGTGAAAGATCTGGCCACGAAGAAGACCGTCACGATCAAAACGACTCCGGACTCTGACCTGCGTAAGCTCGATGCACAAATGGCGCAGATGATCGCTGTGCGTCTTCGCGCAAGCGGAGGAGCCAACGGTGGTGCTGGCCAGGGGCAGGGAACTGCCGGTGAACACGCTGGTGGCTCAAACCCGGGAGCCGCCGCCGGCGCTGGACAGTTTCACGGACAGGGCGGTTCCGGCGGCCAGGGCGGCGCCGGCGGATTTGCACGCGTTCTGCAGCATTCACCCGAAATTCACGTGTCGGATCTTCATAAAGGTGACGCCGTTATGATCGTCGCCACTTCCGGTGGTCCTGATTCCGCAACCGCGATCCGTCTCCTCGCAGGCGTCGAACCCATGCTGCAGGCTTCGGCCAGCGGAAGCCAGAGTATGTTCTCCTCGGCCTGGAGTGGGCTGGGTGGTAGCGGCGGCGATCAGGGCGGCGGCGAGGGAGCGCCCCAGTAAGAGAAATTGCGATCTTAAGGAAGAGATCAGGTGAACCTGCCAGACTGAATACACGTCTCTCCTGGCAGACGTTGGTTCCAAAGACAGCCGACCGGCACGATCCGACCGGCGCTAAACAAAGGAAAATTGCGTTGAACTGCAGAACTCTTAATTACCTGAAGTGTCTGAGTTTCCCGACCCGCTCTGCGCCGGCGAATGGCATCGCGACTTCGCTCCTGACTGTGCTGTGCCTCGGCTTTCTCCTGGCAGCTACTCCGCTTCGAGGTCAGGAATTTGCCGCACCGGGGAGTTCTACTTCGGCTCCGCAGGCCGCGCCGCCGGTGCCGTCACAGAGTGTCGGGGGAATTCGCGGCCAGATCACCGATCCCTCGGGTGCGGTCATCCCCGAAGCCACCATCGTCGTGCTTGATACCGCAGGCAAGACCGCCGGTAAAGCCACATCGGATGCGGGCGGCGTTTACGCCGTGCACGGTGTTCCGCCGGGAACGTATTCGGTGTGGGTGACGGCCTCGGGTTTCGCGGTCTACCGGGTCGCGAATATCGCGATCGCCGCTGGTCAGTTGAAGCAACTCAACCCGACGCTTCAGATCCAGGTTCAGCAGCAACAGGTTGAAGTGCAGGCGGAGAACACCACCATCGGCACAGCGGCAGACGCCAATGCCAGCGCCATCGTGATCAAGGGCAGCGATCTCAATGCGCTCTCCGACGATCCCGACGAGTTGCAGAACGAACTGCAGGCGCTGGCCGGTCCCTCGGCTGGCCCCAATGGCGGGCAGATCTACATCGACGGGTTCACCGGCGGCCAGCTGCCACCGAAGTCTTCGATCCGCGAAATCCGCGTCAACCAAAACCCGTTTTCTGCGGAATACGATCGTCTCGGCTACGGCCGCATCGAGATCTTCACCAAGCCGGGAACTGACAAGCTCCACGGTCAGGCCGAGATCTCAGGCAACGATTCTGCCTTCAACTCCCAGAATCCGATCCTTCATGGCGGCACCGAGCCTTCCTATTCGTCCTGGTTCCTGCACGCCCACCTCGGCGGCCCGATCAATAAAAACGCCTCATACTTCGTCAGCATCTTCTCACGCAATCAGCAGAACGAAGCCATCATCGATGCCATCAATCCGGACAGCCTCGCGAACGGAGCATCCGCGGCGACAACGCTGAACGAGGCCATCGATAATCCCAGCTCACGCATCAGTTTCAGCCCGCGCGTCGATCTCCAGCTGGGCAAGGCGAATACGCTTACCGTTCGTTACGAATACAACCGCGGCGTCAGCACCAACGGCGGGCTCAACGCGCTCAGCCTTCCCTCCACTGCGATCGATACCAATCAGCAGGAGAACCAGATTCAGCTCTCCGACAGCCTCATCCTGAGCCCCAAACTCGTCGACGATATCCGCTTTCAGTACCGGCGCATTCGCAACAACCAGAACCCTGTTGGCCTCGGCTTCAACGCCCAAGGCCAGCCCTTGCCCTCCGTCACCGTGCAGCAGGACTTTACTTACGGCGCCAGCAACGCCCAGACGGTCCAGGATCACGAGAACGACTTCGAGCTTCAGAACTATTTTGCCGGCGCTTTCGGCGCGCACTCGCTTAACTTTGGCGGCCGCGCACGATCCTACGAAGACACCAACCTCAGCACCAGCGGCAGCAATGGGTCCTACGTCTTTTCCACACTCGGTGACTACGTCGGCTGCGTGAATCCTTCGCTGGGTTCCTGCTCGCCGCAGCAATACAGCTACACCAACGCTGCCAATCCGGTTGCGCATGCCATCCTTTTCGACGGCGCTCTGTTCTATCAGGACGACTGGAAGCTCAGCCCGCAGCTCACCTTCAGCTACGGCTTGCGCTGGGAGACGCAGAACCGCATCCACGATAAGAACGACTGGGCGCCACGCGTCACCGTGGCCTATGCGCTGGGCCGTGCCTCCGGCAAGCAGCAGCCGAAGACGGTTGTTCGCGCCGGCTACGGCTGGTTCTATCAGCGCTTCACGGTCGCCAACGGATTCGGCGCACAGGTTCCCTACATCGCCCAGGCGATTCACCTCAGCGCGGACAGGAAACATGAAACGTCGGTGATCGTGGGCCAGCCCAGCTTCTTTTATCCGAGCGCGCCTTACGATCCCGGCACGGTCTCCAGCGGAACGGGCCGCAATGCGCCGACGTTCTACTCAGTCTCGCCGAATATGAAGGCCGCCAACGACATGGAGGCCGCCATTGGAGTGGATCGCCAGCTCGGGAAGTTCATGACAGGCAACGTTACCTACGTTTATTCGCAGGGGCTGCACCAGTATTTCACTGACAACCTGAGTGCTGCCGCGGCAGAGGCGCTGGCGGGCGGCTTTGAGAACGATGAGTATCCAGCTGTCGAGCCCGGCGAGCCTTCGGACAACAACCTCCAGTATCAATCCGGCGGCTTCTATCGCGAACATCAAGTGATGGCCACCATTCGCGCCAATTACCGCCGCTTCAGCTTCTTCACCAACTACACCTACAGCAATGCGCATGGCGATACCAGCGGCGTGGGCTCGGTGCCTTCTGTGTCGAGCGATCCTGGGCTTGACTACGGCCGCACCAGCTTCGCCGTCACCAACCGTTTTATGGTTTTCGGCAACGTCATGTTTCCGTGGCACATCTCGGCCTCGCCTATGCTGGTGGCCAATTCTGGCAATCCCTTCAACGTCACCACCGGCACCGATCTAACTGGCAATAACCAGTTCAACTCCCGGCCAACGTATGCTGCCTCGTGCACTCCCAGCGCGAACATCATTCAGACTTCGCTCGGTTGCTTTGACACCAATCCCTTTGGGACGGGAGAGAGGATCGTCCCCTACGGCCTCGGTACCGGCCCCTCCAACGTCAGCGTGAACATGCGTCTCGGCAAGACGATCGGCGTCGGCCCAAAACTGGGTGAAGGCGAGCATGGCGGCGGTGGCGGCATGGGCGGCGGTGGCTTTCACGGCGGACCACCGGGATTGGCTGGCGGTGGCCTGAGCGGATCCCGTAGCGGACCCGGTCGAATGGACCAGGCCGTGAACCGGAAATACACGTTGAACTTTACCGTTTGGGCGACCAACATTCTGAATCACGAGAACCTCGGCACGCCCAACGGCGGCCTGCAGTCGCCCTTCTTCGGCAAGTCGCAGTCGCTGGCCGGAGGCTTCTTCGGGCCGCAATCCGGCGGCAACAGAACCGTCAACCTGCAGGCGAGCTTCAGCTTCTGATTGTGGACCGCTCCCTCCCTTAAGATGGAAGGGACCATGTCTACACCATCGCTCGGCTTTGCTACGCGCGCCATCCACGACGGCCAGGCGCCCGATCCCCGGACGGGGGCCGTCACCGTTCCTATTTACCTGACCTCCACCTACGAACTGCAGGGCATCGAGCAGCACCGCGGGTGGGAATACTCCCGTGTATCGAACCCAACCCGTGACGCCGTCGAGGTCAGCCTCGCCTCGCTCGAAGGAGGAACGAGCGGACACGCCTTCGGCAGCGGGATGGCTGCGATCTCAGCACTGGTCACGATGCTCAAGGTCGGCGACCACGTCATCTGCGGCCACAATGTGTACGGCGGCACTACGCGCCTGTTCACGCAGGTCATCCCGCATCACGGCATCGAGTTTAGCTTCGTCGACACGTCGAATCCGGAAAACGTCTGCAAAGCGATCCGCGCGAACACGAAGCTTGTGCACATCGAAACGCCGACGAACCCGCTGATGATGCTCACCGATATCCGTGCGGTTGCGGATATCTGCCACGAACACGGCATTCCCATGAGCGTCGACAACACGTTCATGTCGCCGTATTTTCAGCGGCCGATCGAACTGGGTGCCGATGTCGTCATGCACTCGACGACGAAGTTCCTTAATGGCCACTCCGATGGGCTCGGCGGCATCCTGGTGACGACCCGGGCCGATCTTGCCGAGCAGTTTCGCTTCGTGCAGAAGTGCACGGGGGGCATTCTCTCTCCCTTCGAGGCATGGCTCATCCTGCGCGGCGTAAAAACCCTCGCGGTGCGCATGCGACAGCATGATGCGAACGGCCGCGCCGTAGCTGAATTTCTTTCGAAGCATCCGAAGGTGAGCCGTGTCCTTTATCCTGGGCTTGCAACGCACCCGCAGCATGAGTTGGCCAAGCGCCAGATGTCCGGATTCGGGTCGATGATCGCATTCGAGGTCGGGTCACGTGCCAACGCCGACAAGCTCCTGCGTTCGGTGCGCGTGATCACCAACGGCGAATCGCTCGGCGGCGTCGAGTCGCTCATCTCGCATTCGGCCACCACGACGCACGCATCGGTTCCGCCTGACGAGCAGAAGCGACTCGGGATCACCGAAGGGCTCGTCCGTGTCTCGGTCGGAATCGAAGACGCAGCGGACATCGTCGCGGATCTCGATCAGGCCCTGGGGAAGCTATGAAGCTCGCCTGCTCGTCGCTGTTGATTGCCGTCACCTTCAGCGCTGCAAATATCTGGGTGCCCCACATCCCTGGGTTTGGGGATGTGGGTATCGCGCAGGGCGCGAACCAGCCGGCACACACCTGGCAGTACATCCGGGTGGGCGCGCCCGAGAATATCGTGGTCCATCCCCGCGCCGGGTACGCCCTTATGGGGGGCGGCACCGACCTCGACGAGGCCTTCCGCTGGCTCTGCGACCGGGCCGATGGAGGCGACTTCCTCATCCTGCGCGCCCATGGCGACGACGACTACAACCCGTATATCCAGAAACTCTGTCACCTCAACTCGGTCGCGACCCTGATCCTGCCCGACCGGGCCTCATCGAGCGATCCTTCTGTAACCGACACGATTACACATGCCTCGGCGATTTTCATCGCCGGCGGCGATCAGGCTCGCTACATCAATTTCTGGGCCGGAACACCGGTCGAAGCGGCATTGCGCGACGCGGTGAAACGCGGCGTCCCCTTTGGCGGCACCAGCGCCGGACTCGCGGTCCTCGGCCAGTACATCTATTCGGCACAAAACGACAAACCCGACGACAAGGACCTCAACTCCGACGAAGCACTGGCCGACCCGTTCTACCGGCAGATCGTCATCGCGCCGGATTTGCTTGGCATTCCGATCCTCCACGGCATCATCACCGATACGCACTTCGATACGCGTAACCGACAAGGACGGTTGTTGGTCCTCATGGCTCGCATCCTCGCGTCGGGTCAGACAAAGACGATCCGCGCTATCGGCGTCGACGAACGCAATGCTGTCCTCGTCGATCCGGATGGCCACGCGCAGGTGGTGGGGAAGAAGGACGGAGAAGCTGACTTTTATGAAGCGTCGGGGAAGCCACAGCGGTGTGAAGCAGGCAAGCCGTTGCTTTTTGGCTCGATTGCGAAGCGTGCCGTGCCATCCGGAAAGACCTTCGACGTTCGTCTATGGCAAGGAGACGGTAGGGGGGAACGACTGAGCGTTGATGGAACGGGCATTCTTCATGCAGCACATTGGCTTTCCGGCGTTCCTAAATAGCAAAGGCAGGCTCGAACCCGAGCCTGCCTCGCGCTTTTCGTTCATTGCATTCCCGCCAACCGGTTCTTGGCTAACCGGACCTTAGCTGACCGCTTTACTAGCTGACCGCTTCACCAGCTAACCGCTTCTCAGCTCGTCCAGCTACTGATGCGGCCGCTGTTCCGGCTGTGCGACTGGATTCAGCACGCCCGGTTCCAGCACTTCCGGCGTCTCTTCATTCAACTCCGGCAGCGGAGCTTCGAGCGCGATCTTCAGCACCTCGTCCATGGTGTCCACGAAGTTCAGCTTCATCGCATTCTTCAGGTTGTCGGGAATCTCGGGAAGGTCCTTGCGATTGTCTTCGGGCAGGATCGCTTCGAAGATGCCCGCGCGATGTGCGGCGAGCAATTTCTCCTTCAGACCTCCGATGGCGAGAACCTTGCCGCGCAGCGTCACTTCTCCGGTCATGGCCAGGTCGCGGCGTACGGGAATCTTCGCCAGCGCGCTCGCTAAAGCCGTGGCAAGCGTGATGCCGGCGGAAGGGCCATCTTTGGGAATCGCGCCTTCCGGAACATGGATGTGGATGTCGACGTTGCGGTAAAAGTCGCGCGGCAGGCCGAGGTGATGCGCGCGGCTGCGGACGTATGAAAGCGCCGCCTGCGCCGACTCCTGCATCACGTCGCCGAGCTGTCCAGTCGTGGTGAGCTTGCCTTTGCCGTCCAGCACCTGCACTTCGGTCTGCAGGATGCTGCCGCCCACCTCGGTCCACGCGAGCCCGTTAACCAGGCCGACTTCGCTCTTCTCGTGCACCATCGAATCGCGGAACTTCGGCACGCCGAGGAACTCGGCGATATTCTCCGGCGTTACGGTTTCCTTGTGCTTGGCGCCGGCCTTGACCACGCGCCGCGCGACCTTGCGGCAGACATTGCCGATCTCGCGCTCAAGGTTGCGGACGCCCGCCTCGCGCGTGTAGCTGCGGATCATCTCCGTCAGCGCGCCATCGGTGAAGGCGAGGTTCTTATCTGTCAGGCCGGTGTTGTCGCGCTGCTTCTTGAGCAGGTATTGCTTCGCGATTTCCAGCTTCTCAACTTCCGTGTAGCCGTGCAGCCGCAGGATCTCCATGCGGTCCTGCAGCGCCGGCGGGATGGTGTGCAGCACGTTGGCCGTCGCGACGAACAGCACCTGCGACAGGTCATACTCGACGTCGAGGTAGTGGTCCTGGAAGCTGTGATTCTGCTCCGGATCGAGCACCTCGAGCAGCGCCGATGCCGGATCGCCCCGGAAGTCCGACGCCATTTTGTCGACTTCGTCGAGCATGAAGACCGGGTTGCGCGTGCCGGCCTTCTTCATCGACTGGATGATCTGTCCAGGCAGGGCGCCGATGTAGGTGCGGCGATGCCCGCGAATCTCCGCCTCATCACGCACTCCGCCCAGCGACATGCGGACGAACTTGCGTCCTGTGGCCTTCGCGATGGACATGCCCAGGGAGGTCTTGCCGACGCCCGGAGGGCCGACGAAGCAGAGGATCGATCCCTTGGGATTCTTGACCAGCTGGCGAACGGCGAGGACCTCGAGGATGCGTTCCTTGATCTTTTCGAGTCCGTAGTGGTCGGCGTTGAGGACCTTTTCGGCGTGGTCGATACTGCGTGTTTCCTTGGACTTCTTTTTCCAGGGAACGGCCAGCAGCCAGTCGAGATAGTTGCGCGAAACCGTTGATTCGGCCGACATCGGCGGCATGGCTTCGAGCTTTTTGAGCTCCTGGATCGCCTTCTCGAAGACATCTTTCGGCATGCCTGCCGTTTCAATCTTCTTCTTCAGCTCATCGAATTCGCTTTTCTCGCCGCGGCCGAGTTCTTTCTGGATGGCCTTGATCTTCTCGTTGAGGTAGTACTCTTTCTGTGCCCGCTCCATTTGCCGCTTCACGCGCGACTGGATGCTGCGGTCCATGTTCAGCTTCTCGATCTCGATGTCGAGCACGTCGGCGATCTTCAGCAGGCGCTCCGGCAGGTCGAAGATGTCGAGCAGCTCCTGCTTGTCCGGCACCTCCAGCTGCAGGTTGGCGGCAATCGTGTCTGCCAGCTTCGAAGGCTCGTCAGTCCGGATCGCCGAAGCGACCGTCTCCACGTTCAGCGACTGCTGCAGCTTCACATACTGCTCGAAGAGGGAAGTGACGCGCTGGACCAGTTGCTCGATTTGGGGAGTGATCTCCGGCAGGGGTCTGGCGACCTTTACGGTGGCAACAAAAAAGCCGTCTGAGTCGTTGATCTCGACGGCGCGCGCGCGTTCGATGCCCTCTACCAGCACCTTGATATTGCCGTCGGGCATGCGCACGCTCTGGACGATGTTGCCCACCGTGCCGACCTGGTAGATCTCGTCCGGGCGCGGTTCGTCGACCCGGGCGTCGTGCTGGGTGGCGAGGAAGATTTTGCGCTCACCGTTCAGGGCCTCTTCCAGCGCTCGCACGCTCGACTCGCGGCCCACCACGAACGGGGTCATCATGTGAGGAAAGATCACCATGTCCCGAATGGGCATCATGGGGAACTTGCGAAGCTCGTTTCGTTCCCGGCTTTCTTTCGACGGCTGGCTCACGGGAGTCCTTTCAGGGGTGCTGCGTTCGGCCCATTCTAACGGGTCGCGCTCTTAAGAAGAGAGTAACCCATTCAGCGAAGGACTGCGCGCCCCCGGTCATGTTCGCCGTTACGGCGGAGTTCAGAGTGGACACCAGGAGAATCGATTGCCTTGCGCCCCCGAGGGCACCCGGCAACACAGGTGTCGCAATTGTCTCAGACGGTCGATACGGGAGCTGCGGAAAAGTCGCCTGTCCCGCGAAAATGCATCAACTGGCTTTGTCGAGGAGCAGGTTGGAAAGATTCCGGTTTCGGACCATCTCGGCCTGAATCTCCATTTCCTTCACCTTCTTGTTACTGGGCAGCTGATACATCAGGTCGAGCATCAGCTCCTCGAGGATCATGCGCAGGCCGCGCGCCCCGACCTTTCGCAGGAGCGCTTCCTGGGCTACCGCCCTGGTGGCGTCTTCGGTGAAGCCAAGCTTCACACCTTCGTAATCAAACAGCTTCTGGTACTGCTTCAGGATCGCGTTGCGCGGCTTGGTCAGGATCTCAACCAGCGCCGCCTCATCCAGTTCGTCAAGGATGCCGATGACCGGCAGGCGGCCGACGAACTCGGGGATCAGTCCAAAACGGATAAGGTCCTGAGGTTCCGCCTGGCGCAGCAGTTCGCTGTCGCGCTGCGGGTGGATCGGAGCGCCGGCCGCATCGGCTTGCTCTTTATCGGCAATTGCCTTAAAGCCCAGCGCCTTCTTGCCCACGCGCCGGCCGATGACCCGCTCGAGGCCGACAAATGCTCCACCGCAGATGAACAGGATGTTGGTCGTGTCGACCGGGGTGAATTCCTGGTGGGGGTGCTTGCGCCCGCCCTGGGGCGGCACGTTGGCGACGGTGCCTTCGAGAATCTTCAGCAGTGCCTGCTGCACGCCTTCGCCGGAAACGTCGCGTGTAATGGAGGGGTTTTCGTCTTTGCGGCCGATCTTGTCGATTTCGTCGATGTAAATGATGCCGGTCTGGGCCCGCGCCACATCCCCATCCGCGGCCTGCAACAACTTCAGGATGATGTTTTCCACGTCCTCGCCGACATAGCCGGCTTCGGTGAGGGTCGTCGCATCGACGATCGCGAAGGGAACATCGAGCATCTTGGCCAGGGTATGGGCGAGCAGTGTTTTGCCGCTGCCGGTCGGTCCAACGAGCAGGATGTTTGACTTTGCCAGCTCAACGTCTGTGCCGCGCGTCCGGTTCATCTGTACGCGCTTGTAGTGGTTGTAGACCGCCACGGCCAGCTTTTTCTTGGTCTGATCCTGGCCGATGACATATTCGTCAAGGAAGGCCTTGACCTCGAGCGGCTTCGGCAGATGGGTGGGCGCCGCGCCGGTCGAGGTCTCGGTCCGATCGTCCTCGAGGATGGAGTTGCAGACGGCCACGCATTCGTCGCAAATGTAGGCGCGCGGGTAGTCGCTGGGCGATGAAATCAGCTTGGCAACGGCGTCCTGCGATTTGTGACAGAACGAGCAACGTAAAGCTTCATCCGGTCCCGTGCGTGTTTTCATCTGCGCCTGCTCCTGTGCCTCAAGGGGGAATGCCAGTCAGACATTACTGACCGGTGGTTGTCCGCGGGCGATCGATGATCTCATCGATGATGCCGTATTCCTTCGCCTGCGGTGCGTTCATGATGAAGTCGCGTTCGACGTCTCTTTCGATCTTGTCGAGACCCTGGCCGGTGTGTTTGGCCATCAGCTTGTTGGTGATCTCGCGGATGCGAATGATTTCGCGCGCGTGGATATCGATGTCGGTAGCCTGTCCGGCGAGTCCGCCCATCGAGGGCTGGTGGATGAGAATGCGTGAATTGGGGAGAGCGAAGCGCTTGCCCTTCGTCCCCGCCATGAGCAGAAATGCGCCCATGCTGGCCGCCTGCCCGATGCAGTAGGTCACCACATCGTTGCGGATGAACTGCATGGTGTCGTAAATGGCGAGCCCGGCCGTAATGGAACCGCCGGGCGAATTGATGTAGAGCTGGATGTCCTTTTCCGGATCTTCTCCGGAGAGAAACAATAACTGGGCGATGACCAGGTTCGCAATCTGATCGTCGATCGGCGTACCGAGAAAGATAATGTTGTCGCGGAGCAGACGCGAATAAATGTCATACGCCCGCTCGCCGCGGCTCGTCTGCTCAATGACCATGGGGACTAACGCCATCTTTACCTCTGCTCTCATTTCTGAGGCTTTGCAGCCTCATCGTCTGTGACAGGAATCACTCGCGCGCCCGATTGCGCGCTTCAGTTCAACCGTTCAACCAGCAGACTACCCGTTTTCTCCCGTCGCAGTTGCTCGCGGATCCTTGCCAGGCCTCCTTCGCGACCGAGCCTTCCGCGAAGCGTTTCCAGCGGTTCCCGCGTTTGCAATGAGATTACCTGAAGCTCCCGTTCCACTTCCTCGTCGCTAACCTGAATATTTTCCACATCGGCGATACGATCCAGCACCAGGGTACCTTTCACCTCGCCGACCGCCGACTCCCGCTGGGCCTCGCGCAGCCGGTCGAAATCCAGCTTGCGCATATCTTCGGTGCGCATACCCTGAGCCGCCAGCGCTCTCAAGCCGCGCTCCAGCCGGGCGTCGATCTGGCTCTGCACCAGCGATTCGGGGACAGGGAACTGGAACCTCGAAACAAGTGCATCTACCAGTCGATTTCTCGTATCGACAAAGACCCTGTTTTTCTTGTCTGCTGCGAGATGTTCTCTTAACTTCTGGCCGAAGTCATCGAGACTCTCGTAGTTGCCAAGCTCTTTGGCGAATTCGTCGTTGAGTTCGGGCAAAACGCGTTTCTGGATGCCCTTGACCTCAACTTTGTACGCCACTGTTTTACCCGCAAGACGCTTCTGCCCGAAATCCCCCGGATAGGTGACTTCGAATTTCAGCTCCTGTCCGGGTTTGGAGCCCCGCAGCGCGTCGCTGAACGCCGCCACTGTATCCTTGCCGCCAATCTCGACCGTGACGTCGTTGCCCTGAATGGGCTGGGCGGTTGACGATTCGGATTCCCCGGCGTCTCCGGCGCTCTCATTACCGGCTTCGTCGCCGACCTCTCCGGTGAAGCTGATCTTCGCCCAGTCTCCATCGGCCAGGCCGCGATCCTCGGAGACATCTTCGGTGCGCGAGTGCCCTTCGCGAATCCGCTCCAGTTCGGTGCTGAACTCCTCGTCTGTTAATTCCGTACTCGGCTTATCGACCTTCACATCCTGGTAGCCATCCACGGAGAACTCGGGCAGCACTTCGAAGACGGCTTTGAAGGTTAACGGCTGGCCTTCGTTGAGTTGCAGGTCGGTTACCTGGGGCTGCGACACAGGCCGCAGGCCCTTCTGCGCGATCGCCGCGCGAAAGTGCTCAGGCACCAGCGCTTCAACGACATCCTCACGGAGCGCGGCGGCAAATCGCGAGCGCAGCACGCTCTCGGGGACTTTGCCAGGGCGGAAGCCGGGTATGCGCGCCAGCTTCTGGTATCGCTTCAGCACCGTGCGGAAGGCTCTGCTGACCTCATCGGCCGGCGCCTCCACCTGGACCTCGCGCGTGCATTCAGGATTCAGCGACGGCTGGGCGTGGGCGTGAGCCTCGTGCTCGTGCTCATGTCGTTCATGATTGTGTTCCGTGGGTTCATTTTCCGCCGTTGCGGCAGGATTCAGCTCGGTGGTTTCTGCTGTCAAGGTGTGCCTTCCGGGGCCGCGTCTCGACTCGTCTGTGGCAGGTTTGACGTTGCCTGAGGCGGGAGGGGAGCGGCGAAGTTAGTCGGATCGATGCGTCCCGCCGCTCGGTTGCCGTGCGCGGGAAGAATGCGCTGATCTCTCCTCATTATCGTACGGATGCATGCGGAATCCGGCAAACCCAGGTGCGGCCGGAAGCGGTTGGCCTGTAGCCGGCAGCGTTACTTCGATAACGCGGGCTGCCGTTCTCGCCACAGCCGGTATAAGCCCCAGGCCGCGATGGTGCAGTCGTCGCGGATTGTGCCGTCGAGGATCATGGTTTCGAACTGTCCAACCGGGGTTGGGCGCAGGATGAGATCGTGCTCTTCGGGGTCGAAATCTGTCTCGCCTGGCGTCAGGCCAGTGGCGAGGAAGACATGGAGCTTCTGCCGTGCGTATCCATAGGCGATCCAGAGGGTACCGAGGGGCGTCATTGTTTTGGCTGTCATGCCTGTTTCTTCGCGCAGCTCGCCGCGAGCCAGCTCTTCGGGGTCGATGTCGGCAGTCTCCCATCCACCCTGCGGTAACTCGAGCGCGCGCTGCTGGATGGTGTAGCGGAACTGCTCGATGAGGTAGATGGTTTCCCCTTCGAGAGCAATGATGACAGCACAGTCGTCCTTCTCAATCACGCCGTAAATGCCGCGCGCGCCATTGCTGCGCTCGATCTGGTCCTCGCGCAGGCGGAGCCAGGGGTTGCGGTAGATCTCGCGCGTGGAGAGGGTCTTGATGCTCATGGGTTCAGAGTACAGGCGGTAGGCTGTAGGCGGCAGCGGGCAGGCCACAGCCCACAGCCCACGGCCTAACAGCCGACAGCCTTCTTCGTTATCCTGAACCCTGACCATGGGACTGCTCGGATCGCTACTCTTTCCCTGGGGCCTCATCCTCCAGGCTGTCGCCGTCGTTCACTTTATTCGCCGGCGACCCGATACTTACTGGATCTTTGTCATCCTCTTTCTCGGGCCGCTGGGCGCGCTGATCTATCTTCTGGCTGAAGCGGCGCCGGACCTGACGTTCCTGTCGCAGCAGTCGGCGCGGGGGTTTTCGCGGCGCAAGCGCATCCGCGAGCTGGAGGCGCTGGTCCAGGTGAATACAGCGGTCGGCAACTTTGAGGAACTCGGCGACCTTTATATGGACGAGGGCCGGCTGGCGCAGGCGCGGGCTTGCTTCGACCGATCCATCCAGGGCGGATCGACGACGCTCGATCCTTTCTACAAGCGCGGGGCGTGCGCGGTGCTGATGGGCGATGGGCAGGCTGCAATTCCCGATTTGGAACGCGTGGTTACGAAAGATTCGGGCTACGACTTTCATCGTGCCGAGGGGCTGCTGGCCGAGGCCTGCGCGATCACGGGGCAGAAGGAGAAGGCGGAGACGCTGTTCCGGGCGGCGACGGAGACGTCGACGATGTCGGAGACGTATCTGAACTTCGCGGAACTGCTGGCTTCCGAGGGGCGGAATGCGGAGGCCCGGGAGTGGGCGCGGAAGCTGCTGAACAAGGCCCAGGGGATGCCGGCGTATCTGAAGCGGCGGGAGAGGCCGTGGTTCCGGAAGGCGAAGAAGTTCCTGCGCGGACTCCCCGGGTGAAGGGGGGCAGGGTAGAGGGCGCAGGGCTGAGGGTACAGAATGAGGTGCGTGAGGTTCCGTTCTTGTGTGGCTTTTCCGCGATTGTTTTTTCCGGGATAAAGTTGCAGACGTTTGAATTTGCGGGAGTTAGACCTGTTGACAAGCTTGACAACATGTTAAGTGACTGATGTGAAGGCATCTGGGAGACGGTTGTCAGTGCTGCATTCACGGTTGTCAGTGCTGCATTCACGGTTGCGAACGAGCTTGTTGATTGAAGAGAGAGCCGTTCACACCTGGTTGCCAGTGCGGCATGGACGAGCGGGAAGCTGGAAGGAAGACGCTGGAAGGCAGTGGTGATCTGAAGTGATAGCATCGGCTTCTTCCTTTC
>Ga0335073_10001847_pt1 | contig 28676 bp, 25 predicted proteins | sample Lox_Sample_22_FD_207093 | JGI IMG/M metagenome (GOLD analysis project Ga0335073, IMG submission 207093) | Soil microbial communities from Loxahatchee National Wildlife Refuge, Florida, United States - Lox_Sample_2.2 | ecosystem: Environmental > Terrestrial > Soil > Wetlands | place: USA... | reverse complement strand
GGTCAGCCTGTAAAAGGTTTTAGCGCCCCGGACGAATGGCACACCCTGGCTTTTGGAAATGATCCTGCAAAAATATTCTCCGTCGTCGTCAAAAGAGAGGCGTTCGTCCCACGGACCGGCTGACTCCATCAGTTCGCGGCTGACGAGCCAGCTTCCGGGTTGCATCCACACATTGAACGTCATTTTCCGCAACAGCCATTCGACCGGCGGCAAGTCCTGCCAGAGGGCGGTTGGAATAAATTGCGCGACCTTTGTCCGATAGTGGAACCGTCCCCATTCCGAGGACAGTAACAGGCGCGGATTTTTCAGCGTTTGGGCGACTTCTATTTGCCGCGAGATCTTGTCCGGGGCGAGTATATCGTCGGCGTCCAGCCATTGTATATAATGCCCGCTGCACAGGGAATAAGCGTGATTGCGCGCGGCGGACGCGCCGCGGTTTTTCTGGGACACCACCGTCACACCCTCCCCTGAGAATTGCGACGCTACAGCCAGGGTGCCGTCGGTTGAGCCGTCGTCGACTACGATGATTTCCTTGCGTGGCCACGTCTGGCGCAGGGCGGATTTGATTGCATCGGAAATCCATGGTTCAGCTTTGTAGGCCGGAATGAGAATTGAGACTAACGGTTTCATTGGTCGTTTCGATTTTCGACACAAGCCCCGGGTCTCTTTCTTTTTTCAGGATCTGGGAATAGGCTTTGATTGTGGTGTTGGGTGTTTCGTTCCAGGAGTGTTTTTCTCCTCCAAAATGCTGAATGTCCGGGCGCGTTTCCTTGCCAGGTCGGGTTTGGCGCAGGCTGGAATTGATTGCCTCCCGATTCGAAGAATCGGCGTTACACGGCGGCAATGGAATTGTGACTATATGGTTGAAATTCATGATTTCCCCAGATTTTCCACAAGATATTTGCGGCCCATGACATTGAAACCAGCCAGACTCAACAGCGTCCCGGCGTGGTCGCCGATTTTCATAAGATAATGCACGAAAACGTGCTGTCCCCCGGCCAAAAGGAAGGGCAGCAAAAGGAGATAAAGAGGCACGGCCACGATGGATTTAACAATGCTGATTGCATTGGCAAAGTGCCGGCCATTCTGGCCGCGCATTAAGGCGCGGCGGATAAGGTAACGCCGTGTCAAACGGGTTGACGGAATGATTTCATTGACCACGGCCTCATTGCACCAAATAAAAATGCGGCCTCGTTCCATCATGCGTTTAAAAAAATCAGCGTCCTCGCAGCCGCCGCCGAATTGACGCCGGAACGGTTCGGACAATTGGTCAAAGACAGCGCAGCGCATTAGCACATTGGCCGAGCTGGTTTGATGCCATTTGAGAGCATCACCGGTTTTCATGCGGCGTCGTTTTTCAAAGAACCTGCCTTTGAGGATCCAGGGCGGGGGAGCGTTTTCGAAAATAGGTTCCACCGGTCCCAGTACGCCTGCGGCATCGCTTTGATCCAGGACCTTGTAAAACTGAAGCAGCCAGTTCTCGGATGGATATTCATCGTCGTCAATCCATGCCACATAATCGCCGGCCGCAAACTCGAGCGCCCGGTTCCTCGCCATCGCAATATTCTGTTCAGGTTCAACGGCGTAAATCACTTTGATCGAGGTGGTTGAGGCGAAATGGGCGACGGTTTCCTTCGCGGATTGGTCCTTGTCGTTATCCACAACTACAATCGAATAGTCGAACAACTCCTCCGTTTTCAAACTTCGCAAATGTTCCAGCGTGCGTTTCAGTAATTGCGGGCGCTTGAAAGAGCAGATACAAATGCAGATATGCTTCTTCTCCATTGTCTCAATTACGGCATGTTCCGCTGCATAACAGGCGCTCGATCGCGTCCAGTGTCATCACTGCATTGATTTCCGCGGAATAATCGCGGTGTCCGCGCAGATGGGCCGCAGCCATGCGCTCAATAAATTCGAAATTCCAGACGTCGTTGGTGCGAACGCGCTGGCTGAAGAGCCGGTCCTGGACGTAGGCCGCCAATTCATTTCGAAACCAGGCGCTATAACGGAGAAATTTGTGCATGCCGGCAATTTTCAAGGTCTCTACAACCGGTTTAAAAATCGAATTTAGATTGGAAAACGGATTGGGCAGTCCGGCTACCGAGTAATAATCGAGTTTAAATGTGACCTCGGCAAAAGCGCGGCGGGTAACGAACCCAAGCCCCGAATTGTCGCCGCGGAATCCGCGATCTGTGGGAATTTCGCTCAAGTCCGAATTGCTGGCACGCACAAGATTAAAACAGGGCATGGAAGAGTTGCGACATTGTTGGGGCGCTTGAAAGGCGAGCGCAACCAGTTCGTTGTCCAGGTACGGACTGCGGAAGTGCAATTGTGAACGGCCTGCCGCAAGATTGCCGTACAGGTGCCATGGCACTTCCTTGAACGCTGCAAACGTGACCGGGTTCGTTTTTTCCCGCGACCAGGACGCGGCCCGCATGCTGACCCGCGGAGCCCAGTCCTGATTCAACAGTTGGGGTGACAGAGAGAGTGGTTTAAACGTTGAAATCCCGCGCAAAATCTCGCTGCCATAATTTCCGGTGAGACGTACCGGCGCCAATTCCCGTGCCTTGCGGTTGAAATAGAGCTCATGGGCTGTGAAAACTCCGGCGCAACCGTCGGTGGCAAAAACGGTCTTGTCCGCATGTGCTGCAAAATCCGAGAAAAAGCCTTCATCCAGGCGCAGCAGCGTGTGCTCCAATTTTGAAACCGTGGCGATCTGGGCGGCAATTTTATCGTCCAACGTCTGGCCATTATTGCCCGTAAACGTATAGCATGGGGTATGGCTGGTTTGCGGGCGGCAGGCCATAATCATTCGTGTATCAAGACCGCCGGTCAGCGCAATTCCGACTTTTGAGTACGGTTCGAAATAGCCGGGGAGAATACGTTGGAACGTTTGCTGGAGGCGCTCCTGAAATTCAGCCGGCGCCAGCGGCGTCTGAAGTTCCCAGGTCCGGGGCGAAAAATAGCTTTCCTTCCGTGGCGCCCCGTTCTCGAAGCTCCAAACCGAGCCACCGGGCATGATTGTTATCCCACGGAACAGGGTCTTCCAGTTCAATGTACAGCCAAAGGTCAGAAAATCCGTAAGGCCGTCCATATTGAATTGTCGAAGCTCAGGTAAAACCCGCAACAGCGCCTTGGCCTCGCTTGAAAAGTATAAACAGCCGTTTCCCTCGTGAAGGTAAATGCGTTGGATGCCGTAGCGGTCATTGAACAGGAGGACGTTTCCCCGCGGCTTATCGATCAGAAGCCCGCAAAAGAGGCCATTGAGTTTTTCCAGAAAGTACCGACCCTCCTCCTTATAGAGACGGATGATCTTCTCCGGCGTTGCCATTTGAGAATTCAGAAAGGATTCTCCATTGAACACGAGAACAATGGCGCCGGTTTCATCCGAAAAGATTCCGTTTGTCGAACCTTCGAGCCATACGCAACCGGCATAGATTCCCATTTCAGGAAGAAATTGCGCCGCGGATTGATGAAAATTTTCGTTCCGCAGAGTTTCAATCATTTCCTGCGCGTGGAGCCGGCATTCGGCCGCGGGTTTTTGGGAGATGATTCCAACGATTCCAGGCATAAGTGCGTGATGCGAGAAGCTTCGGATTGGCGAAAATGGAGCCGGCGGGAGGAATTGAACGCTCCAACCTGCTGATTACAGATCAGCCGCTCTGACGTTGAGCTACACCGGCAAAAATTATTCAGGTCGTTTCTTCTTTTAAGTCCAATTCAGGCTTTGGCGGCGAATCGGTCGCGCGTTTTGCGTATAACCAATCACGCGCGGCGATGGCCATCTTCAATGCGGGCGCGGGCAACAGCCCCACAGCTCCCCGGTAGAGGCGCAAGGCGACGGCGAGCTTCCCTTTCCACGACAGTGGCACGTAGTAGCGTGGAAAATTGATTGGTTCGAATCCGTTTCGCCGCTTCAGTTCGATGAGGGAACTGTGCGTCTTGTTTCCGTAGGTATATTGGTCATACACAAAGTAGCCGACTCCCCTTTGCGAACAGATTTCCACGGCCTTGGCGATGAGGGCGTTAATGGGCCGTTTGTCGTAGTGCGCATTCGCCGCCAAAATGTGAAGGATAAAAGCAATGCGGTCCACGTAGACCATTTTGATGAATCCGATGAGTTCGTCATTGAAATATGCGCAAATGAAATCGCTTCGTTCCAAATACGCGGCGTGGTCGCGTTTAACCGTTTCAAAATCCTTTCCGAAATGCCAGAACGGCTTTCCCTGGCGAACCGGGCTCTCGTTGCATAGTTTGTGAATGCCGCGCGCCAGGGTGTCGTCGAACAGGGCGGTTTTTACAATGACACCGCGTTTGGCGGCGCGCCTGACGTTCTTGCGTGTTTCCTGCGGCACTGACTCCCACCATTTTTCGAATGTGGTAATGGGGATGGCAGCGTAGTTGTTCCATTCAAAATGGAAGTCAAATTTAGGCGAGACGTCGGGCGGCCGTTGGAAAAACGTAAAAATGTCCGCCTTGAGTTCGCTCTTCTTCAATGTTCCGATAAAGGAGCCGGGATCTTTAACCAATTCACCTTCCGTAACAATGTCATCCCGAATCGCCGCCAGCCTCAGCCACTTGCCGGTGACAATGACGGTTCGGCCGTCAATGGCCACGGACGGAACGAACGTAGTTTTACCTCGGACCCGAATTTCGGCAGATCCAACGGGCAATATAATGGAATTTGCAGGCATGGAATCAAGCGGCGAGGGCGCTGGGGAAATCATTGACCTGTTGCGAGCGCATGCTGCGGAGCCATTGCTCAAACATGACCAGGCTGAAAAGGAGCTTGTGATTATCCTGCCGCCGCGCACGATGCTGCTCCAACAGGGCGCGTACCGGCTCGGGCCTCAATTGTTCGTAGATGAGGGAATCCTCATCCAACAGCATTTGGCTAAACATGCTTTTTGCCCGCGTATCGAACCAATCGTCAACCACATTAACCGCGAAGCCCCGTTTTTTTCGAAACAGGATGGATGTGGGAAGCATTTTGAAACAAATGCGGCGATGCAGCCATTTGCGGATGCCATAACGGATCTTTTGGTTGGCGCCAAGCCGCTGCACAAACTCGACAACCGGCCGGTCTAAATACGGCACGCGGGCCTCCAAATTGTGGGCCATCGAAAGCTTATCCGCGTACATCAGCAATTCATCCGGCAGGGATGAACGGATTTCCAAAAGTTGAAATCCACCCAATTCATCCGTCCTTTCCATTTGGGGCACGATGGGCTCCAAATAATGAGATAATTCACTATCGCCGTTTGGGCAGAATTCAGGGCGGAACAGGCCGGCGACCGTTTGCTCCGGGTGCAGGGAAAAAATGCTCTCGTAACGCGCCACGCGGTCTTCGATTGCCAGTGATTGCACGCCGCGTTTCAACGTTTCGTTTCGCGGCAGCCGCAATATCGCTGAACTCATGCGCGAACGCACCGCCCCAGGCAGGCGGCGCCAGAGATTTCCATAATGAACGCCCAGATGCCGGTTATACCCGCCAAAAAGTTCGTCAGGCCCTTGACCAATCAACGCTACTTTTACGTCCTCCCGCGCCCGTTTGCATACAAAGTACATGGGCACGATAGACGAACTGGCGACCGGCTCTTCGAGGTAATCAATGATTTTGGCGAGAGACCTTTCGAATTCGTTTTGGTCCAATTTCACCGCCACGTGCCGCGCCCCCAAACGCAACGCCGTGAGCGCGGCGGTTTGAAGTTCGTCGTCGGCAAAAGCTTTGCCATAGCCGGCGGTATAAGCGGGCCAATGACGGCCATGCTCATTCATCAGTGCCAGCAGCAGCGCCGAATCCAGGCCACCGCTCAACAAAACTCCCACAGGCACGTCGGCGCACAAGTGCCGCCGGACGGAACGCCGGTAGAGGTCCAGGAGTTCTTCCGCCGCTTCAGAATCTTTCTTCGTGTCCGGAAAAGGGGAGGGAGTGAAATCATACCAGCGCTCCTCCCGGCATGAGCCGTTTTCAACGATCAGCATCGTGCCGGCGGCCAATTTTCTTAAACCCTTGAAAATCGTCAACGGCGAAGGGGTATAGCGAAAACGCAAAAACAACGCAATGGCCGCGGGCGATATTTCGGGCTTCGAATTTTGCGCCGCCAGGACGGGCCGGATTTCCGACCCAAAGGTCAACTGGCCGTTCTCGATCCTGTAGTAAATCAATTTAATCCCCATGGCATCGCGGGCAACGATGAGGCGGCGTTGTTTCACGTCCCAAATGGCAATCCCGAACATGCCGTTCAGGCGGTCAAATACGCCTGTACCCCATTGCTTGTAACCATGGACAATCACTTCGGTGTCGGAACGTGTCCTGAATTTGTGTCCGCGGGATTCCAGGTCGCGGCGCAATTCGCGAAAATTGTAAATCTCGCCGTTAAAAACCACCTGGACCGTGCCTTCGGCGTCAGACATCGGCTGGCGCCCGCCCGTCAGGTCGATGATTGAAAGCCGCCGGAAGCCAAGGCCCACCGGCCCGGAAATGAACGCTCCTTCATCGTCCGGCCCGCGGTGGAACATCGAGCGCGACATGCGGTGAATCGTTTCCGGATTCACCGGCTCATCCTTGGCAAAATTAAGCTGCCCGCAGATCCCGCACATAAAATTTGGAGTCGAGGTTTTCATATACTTGGGTGTCCGCCGCCTGCGCTTCGTATAAATAAAGCGCAAGACTGCGAAACATTTGCGATTGTCCCCATCGGTGCATCGGCACGTTATCCCATCCAAACATCAACCGCCGGGAGCGAAATGAACCATCGGATTTGACCCAATGGTTCAAAAATCCCGCGGTCACCGTTTCCAAAGTTGTCTCGAGTTGTGGAAAATATTTTCTCAGCAGCAGGCAGAGGTTGATGCACTCAGCGCAGTCGTAGAGTTCGTGGCGGTATACCGTCAGCCGCGGAGCCTTCGCAAAAGGCCTGGGCATTCCATCCTCAAAGAGATTGCGGGTGTAAAAGTCCACGCCGCGTTTGAGGGCTTTCATGCAGTCTTCATTGCCCGTGAGAAGATAAATCTTTGCGAGCGATTTCATGACAAAGCACGTGTGAAAATGGTCCACGAAGTCGCGTTTGGCGTCCATGGCATAAGGCCACGAGCCGTCCGGGCTTTGTGATTCCAGCACAAAATTCAGGTTCCGCTGGCTGACTTCCAAAAGACGATCGTCATCGAGGAATTTAGCCGCGCTCGTGAGCGTGAATGCGCGGTACGCGGAAGCATTCACGACTCCCATCTTGTCGTAAGGCGTGTACGAGCACGTGCTCGCTGTCCTGGAAACCTGGAGGTCCTTGTAGTCCGCGAAGACGTGGCGCGCGATGGACTCCAGAATCCGGCGCCATTTCAAATGCGGACGTATTTGTTCCATCTGCACGAACGCCTCAAACACATAGGGCGTGGTCGTGATCAATGGTATTCCCGCCGGGATGACACCGCCTTGCGTAACCCAATCGAACGGGTATCCCCAACAATATTCCTTAAATCCGGGACAGCGCGTCTTTTGCAGGATCTCCAAAAAGTGCATTGCCTTGTGAGCATAGAACTCGTTGCCGGTCGCCTCGTGAAGATAAGCAAATCCCATGGCATAATGAGCGTCCGCGATCGGAAGCCGCATAGGGTGATGAAACAATTTTCGAGCCGCCGGAAAAAACGCTTCGCAAAAAACCATTGGCGCCACGGCGGCCGTACCCAGCGTCTTGTGCCGATAATAGAGCGATTTTGCCGTGCGCCCTGTCGGGCCGGCATAGAAGGACTGGTGATCGTATGAAACTTCGCCAAAATCTCCCAGCCAAATGGAAAAGTTCTCCAAAACCTTTTGGACCTCGTTCGCATGGATGAAAGGCTTCATCGGTAAAAGCGCCATTTCGGCCGGCTCCCGAACTTCTGTCACGGCGGGTGCATGAGTGGCCTCGCCGGATTCGGTCTTTTTCAGCACCAGAACAAAATCACTATCGCCGATCAGTCCCGCGGTTAAAAATTGGAACGACCGTTTTAGCATAACGTAAGGCAGGAACGCGGCTTTTCGATTTCGCAGCCAATGGGACGAAGCCACGTCGCTCGACCCCAAAAATACAGTCTCCAACCCATACTGTTTGCAGAATCGCTCGATCGCCTTGCGCGCAACCGCAAACCTTAAAAAAGTCTTGAACGGCGCCGTATCGTCCTTTCCCGCATTTTTGTCCCCGTAAAAGTAGCGGTAGGCCAGGACGTGAACGTAATGAGGAAAGAATTTTGTAATGAGTCCCTTTAAAGAGAGGACATTCGGCAATTTGAGGATCACAATCCCGCCGGGTTTGATGCTCCCGGCGAATTTGTGGAGCGCCAGTTTTGGTTGCGGCAAATGCTCCAAAACATCCCAACAAATTATGGCGTCAAAACTCCGCGGAGCGAACTCGTAACGTTGAATGTCCCCAACGATCTTTTCATTGAGAGACACGTGGCGTTCCAGTTGTTTTTGGGAAATATCAATTCCCGTGATCCTGACGTCGCCGCCAAAATTAAGATGGCTTGCGGAGCCACAACCGGCTTCCAACAGCCGCACAGGGCGGCCGTCGAGTTGCTCGTCCACTAAATCCTGTAAACCTGGAAATTCGTGGTTCATATTTTCTTTTATTTGAGATGGCTTGTTTGGTTTGTCGCCGCGTCCGGACTGCCACTGCAGTTGGACCGCGTCGTCCTGGTAAAAGTGCAGCTTTGGGGTGAAATGCTTGTGTGAGAACCTTTGCCCGGGCTTGCCCGGTTCTTCATCCTGTCACAGTTTCTCTCCGTAAATCATGCGGTGCCATCCCCAAAGGCGCCCTATTTGTCTTTCCATGCCGACCGGAATGAGTTTTCCGGCAAGAGACCAGTGCTCGGAATTAAATTCCCACACCTCCTGTCGCACATTGGCGAAATCTTTGAAGAGTTTTCCCGCTTCTTCGCGATTATAGACGCGCGCCAGCGGGCAAAATGGGCCGTCCGTATTAATGCTGATCCATTCGTCCTTTTTCATATGCCCCCTGCGGCGCAAAATATCCCGGTGTCCTTCCAGTTTCCAGCGGTCAAAACCGGCGAGCGCGGCGATGATCCGCGGCATCGGTTTTGGCAACAGACAGAGCCTGAAGATCTTCCGCAGGAACATAATCTCGACGTAGTAATTTATTGAGGTGCGGTTATACAACATGACGGTGAACGTGCCACCCTTGCGCAGGACCCGGTGCATCTCCGCGGCGATTTTTTCAGGGTGTGGCGCATGGTGAATCACGCCGAAACTGTAGATGTGGTCGAAACTATCGTCCGGAAATGGAAGTTCCTCCGCATTGGCCACAACAAAAGTTCCAGGCACGTCAAAAATGCCGAACCTTTCTTCCGCCAGTTCGACGGAATGAGGCGTCAGGTCAAGGCCGGTGTAAATGGCTCCAGCTTTGGCAAATTCCAGGCCGTCCGTCGCAATGCTGCAACCAATTTCAAGCACTTGTTTGCCCTTGTAGGCGGGGAAATTGGCGACGAGCGGCACATGCCATTCCCGTCCATTATATCGCTTTTGAGAAATTTCATCAAAATAGCGCCGCCTTTCAGCAAGCTGTGATAGGTCGGACTGGCAAGGACTGTTGTTCCAAAAATCCCGGACTTCAGCAAGTGCACGCATACGGTGTAGTTTTCCTGGTGTGGTAGTTCGGACGGATTACCGCGCTGGTTGTTGCGGTCCCTTTTCCGGTCGAATGGCAAGGCGAAATGGTTCGATTTTATCGAATCGGATCAATGCGGCGAAAATGGCTCTCAATTTCATCATCTGTTCTCGCCGGTGAAAACACATCAGTTCGGGCGATACCGGCCGCTTCATCCGTTTGAGCGCGGCGCAGACATAGCCGCATAGCAATGCAAGGCCCCCGAAGACATAGGGCCGTTTGCCAAGGCGATAGACGATGCGGAAGAACTCCCATAGCGGCGAGCCTCCCAAAAAGTAATCCTTCATGCCGTAATCGAACATGGCCCCCAATGCGCTGCGCTCTGCCGTGCCCATCGTTCGGTGATGGTAAAAGCGCCGGTCCGGAAAATTTCGGGTCTTCCACCCCATCATTCGTGCGGTCGTAACCGCAATCCAATCCACTCCCCCCGAGGCGCTCGGTATATAACCGCCAATTTGCTGAAAACATTCCCGCCGAAAAAGCTGGCACGCGCCATGAACAGACGCTTCGCCTTCGAAACTGTCTTTCGTTGAGTCCCAGTTTTCTTCCATATATGCAGTGCCGGCAACGCCCAATTGAAGGTCTTCGCGAAACTTCTGCAAGAGAAAGTCAAAATGGTCCGGCCCGAACGAAATGTCTGCATCCAAATTTCCGACCAGGTCGAATTCGGATTTCTCCAATAACCTGAATGCGCTGTTCACGGCGTCAGCTTTCCCTTTGAAATGCCGATTGGGCCGGTTCACGCGCCGAATGAGCGAAATCCAGGGGATACGGGCGACATATCCCTCAATGATCTCCGCCGTTCGGTCTGTCGATCCGTCGTCGATGATGATCCATTGCTGGGGAGGCTGAGTTTGTGCCACAACGGAATCGAGCGTCTTTCCGATGTGTGATTCCTCATTTCTCGCTGAAGTGATTAAAACGTATTTCATGCTCCTCAAACGCCATAGCAAACAGGGACAAAATCGGCATGCCTTTCCCCGGCCATCGGCGGCCGCAATGGACACGCCGCATTCGGCCAAATGGTCCGGTCTTCGTAGATAAATGTCTGGTGCCTTACGGGCAGGGACTCCGACGAATGAACAGCCACACGTCCAAAATACCTTTCGTACTTTTGAAAATAATCCAGCCCCGGCGCCCGGACATGGTACCCCTCCTCGGGATTAGGTTCGCTATACTCGACAGTCTTTTCACAGACAATGGGCACGGGCAAAACTGCGATGCCGTTTGGTTTTAATATCCTCCGAATCTCCCCGAGCGCCTTTAGGTCGTCCGGAATATGCTCCAGGACATGAGAGGCAAAGATAAAGTCATACGTTTGGTCCTGGAATGGCAGATTTTGGATATCCACATTGTAAGTGACATTTTTCATGGACAAATCGGCCGTTTCGTAGACTCCGAAACGTCTCGATAGAAAACTCTTGAAAAACGGTTCCGGCGCAAAATGCAGCATCGTCAACCGGGAAGTGTTCATGGTTTTAAAAAGGTCCAGGAAAACGAGATATTGCACGCGATGTCTTTCAAGCGAGCCGCAACCGGGACATTTTGCATGTCTTCTAAATCCGCCAAAGTTTTTCACATCGGCAAAGGGTCCCTGGTAATCGCAAATGGGACATTGAAACTGCTCTTTGCTGTGATTTAACAGCCTGAACAGCGGCAATGGCGGATGAATCTTATTTTTGAGTCTGTAGATGAGTTGGGCCATGGCGTTTCAATGAATCGGGTGAAAATTGGTCGGTGGCTGGAGACCATTGGTAGGCGGCGGGTTGGTTGCGGGCGGAGGCGTATTGGTGGGCCCCCCGCCTGCGCCGATGCCGACATAGGTTTCGCTTTGGAGCGGGTGCGGATAAACAAGGGGGGTATAACCAGGCTTCGCCGAATTATAGAAATCGCGCCCCAGTTGTAGCGTGGGATAGTAACTCATCACGCCTGTCTGTACGCCGTCCAAAGTGTTTCCCCACACGTAAACGCCCTCGAGGACTTCATTTGGCCAGGACGTATTTCCCGTGTAGGTATTAATCGTCGTGAGAACGCCGCTGGTTCCAAGCGTCGGGCTCACGAGCCAGGGAAATGCGGTAAAAAATGGAAAATCCGAAAGAATCGAGGTTAGGCTTGTGACGACTTGTTGGTCTTGCAACAGATTCCCCGAACCGCGCCCGATTTGATCCAATGATGCATAGACCCGGCGGATTTGGAAGCCGTCACCCACATTGAAGGCGAGTGGCGTGCACGCGACAGCGCCGGCGTTGGTTGGACTGCTTCCGATGTAATAGATGGTGTTTGCCGTGTTTGCGGTGATGAGGGAAAATATTCCGCTGTTTGTGTCCAACACAGTGTAGCCGTACCATTGATTCGGTGTCCAATTCGCCCCGTTTACCTGCAAATAGGAGGATCCGTTCGGGGCCGAATTCGTTCCGGTCAAGTATAGTGTCGGGCTGTTCGAATCAAATAGAGAGAGTCCGTTGGCGCCGCCGAAAGGGTCCCACTCATCAAGATAGGAGCACGTGTAACGGTAAGTACGCAGCTCTGCCACGCTTCCGAAGGCGCCGTTAATAGTGTTGCTGAATACGACTCCCGAACCGCCGCGAAGGAGGGCCGCCGAGAAAATGCCAAACGTGGCGTTGAACGTATTATCATAAATTTCAAAGCTTCGCTGGCTGCGCGCGCGTCCTTCCGTTTCGGTGCCGTGGTTATTGAAAAGATCATTCCAAACCGTATTGTGGCGGAAAACGACGCGGGATCCGGTATTGCCGTCCATGGCTCCGACGCTGGCCACGTAGCCGACGGTGTTGGTAATGTAGTTATCTTCCATGTACAGGCAATTTGTGCTGGCGGGGCCGTATGTTGGCGGCGAAGACCATGAAATGTCGCCGCCACCGTCGTTGACGGCCCAACTGTTGGCCGAAACTGAGATCTCTCTTTCGTAAAAGGTATTATGGTCAACCAGGCTCATGGAATTTCCTGTGGTCACAATCCCTTTGGCGTAGAGCTGATTAAATACGTTATGATCGATCCGCCACGAACTGCCGGGTGAGCCAAAAACCTGAATTGCTCCATAAAAATTGGCGGTCGTATTAGTCACGCCGGCGGCAAATTGAATATTTGCAATCTCTGCAAAGTAACCGGTCGCCGGGGTAAGATTGATCATTTGCCACACGTTTTGCGCCCTGGGCTCCTCGTCGATCAGGACGGTGGAATTGGTGCCCGAGCCGATCAATGAGACGCCGTTCAAATTCAAGGTTTCACTCCACCAATTGGTGCCGGCCGGAAGTTGTACTACATCACCGACGGATGCCTCCGCGACCGCATTGCTCACATCGGTGAACTGGCAGCTTACGGCGTAGATGACCTTGGCATTGCCCGGCTGCGCAGCCCAACAAACCAACGCCGCAATCGCCGCAAAACTCAAAAACTGATTCCGCGTTTTCATAAAGACCTCCCATTATAAAAGCGAAAAATTCGCCGGCATCGGCTCAGACATTGTGGCGGCGCGAAATTGATAGTTAAATTGTTTGAGGCCGGGGAGCGATGAATACCGTCGCGCCCTGAACGACATCCGTCGGAGCTTGTTCCGCCATTACTTGAACCCGTCGCATCCGATAGTCCATTGCCACCACGAAAAACATAAAAAACGGAAAGGCATTCATTCTGAACGCTGCCTCGGTCCAGTTGTAAACCATGAAGGCGATCAAATACGCCAGGCGAAACCGTCCGAATTCAAAATGACGCAGCAAGTCGCGCCGCGACTTTGCATATGCGGCCAGGAGCATAGCTGTAGTGATCCCTACTCCAACGAAGCCCAGATTCAGATACGTCTCCAGATATCCGTTGTGGGCTTCATTGAGCATGTCCACTGAAGCTTCCTGTTGTACCTGCAGCCGCCGGTCGCCAAGCCAAAAGCTTTCGAAACCTGTCCCGACTACCGGATTAACGGGCCAATGCCAAAGGATCTGCCAAATATCAGTTCTTCCGGTCAACGTGTCGTTCCTGCCCAACAGTTGGATAATTTTATCTGAGACGCCCAGGCTAAACAAAAGTGCCGCTACCGCCGCTCCTGCAACGAGATACGCGCTCACATGGCGCTTGCTGACCCAACGAAATCCCAGGAAAAGAATAATGCCGCATGCCAAAACGAACGCTACCAGCGATGACGCGCTATGCGCCGTTTTCAAAAGCCACAGATCCATCCCAAGGAGCGCGCCGCAAATGAGCAATTCCTCGCGCCGCTCTTTTCTGCGGTCCCATCGCAATACGTGCAACATATGCCAGAACAATACCGCTCCAAGAATCCAGCAATCGAAACCCAGTTCATTTTTGTTGTTCGAGATCCCTGTATTCATCGGCATGCCATTCCACGAATCATAACTGCGGCCCAGGTTCGGGAAATATTTGATGAACAACATCGAAACCGGTAACAGGACGTACGCGCAACGTTTCATCGTTCGTGTTAGCGCTTCCATGGGGTCCATTTCGGTTAGCAACACCAGCGCCATTACCGGGTTACCGGCGAGCTTGATCCATCGCTTGGCCGATACAAACGGGAAATCAGACCACGCGACGGCAACAAGACAGAAGGCCAGGTAGATTGTCAGCCACTGGTTGTTGCGAATGAATCCCAGGACCGTTACCCGCCGCTTGTGAAGCACAATGAGGCCGCCAAATATGAGCGCGGCGGCAAATACCGCATCCACGGGGCTTCCATCTTCCACGGTAACGGCGCCAACGTTAAGGCCGAACATATCCAGCCATTGTGAAACATAACGCGATCCACCGCCGCAAATGGTAATCCACAGGAAGGGAAGCCAGAGCGCGCCGGTCACGTTTGCCTTTTGCCGAAAATCCCGGATGAACAGGACGGCAATAAACGCAAGCGTCAGTATCAGTGCTAGTTGCGGAGGCATGATGGAGATTTCACTGCAATCGCGGCTTATGGGGCGAGGCTTCCCTCATGCCCGCCCCAGGGGACCACGTTCCCAATTATACATGGCATTGTCCCAAACCCTCTGCATGCGGGCTTTGAAGTTGTTGTAATTCATTTGAATCGCTGCCGCGGTCTGCCAGTCCCACACCTTCTGTATCCAGGCATATTTCCAGGACAACTCCGGCGGCGTCAGGCGTCCGCCAAAAGATGCGGCCTGCGATTCCATTTCGGCAGCCAGGTCCGGCCTGCTCTGATAAAAAATATAAAACCAGTTTTGGAATTGCCTGGCGCAGGCGGCGCGTGTTCTTTCGCTGTCCTCAATCGACAGGAGATATTTTGTGTGCAGTTTCAAAGAGGCGAGAAGCGACTCTTTCTTTTTATCTGATTTGCCAATGAAGCTGGTGCTGCTCGATCCGGTTCTTCTGTAGTACATTCCGGTTGCAGGAACAAAACATGTGCCTTCAGAGGCCAGCAGCACCCGGCAAAAGAATTCCCCGTCCTGATCATAATAAAGATCCGTATTCCACGGCCCTGCCTTTTCAACCAATTCTCGTTTCACGAGCCAGGTTCCATTCCCCATAAAAACCCCCTCACTCATCTTTCGTATCAGCCATTCGACCGGCGACAGGTCCTCACACAGGGAATTGCGAACAAATCGCGCCTTCCGGGTGCGATGGAAAAAATACGCCCAGGATGAGGAGGCCACCAGCCTCGGTTCTTTCCGCTTTTGCAGCGCCAATAGTTGACTTTCGATTTTGTCCGGCGCCAGCAAATCATCGGAATCCAAATATTGGATATAGTCGCCGCGTGAGTGGCTGAAGGCTATGTTTACCGCCGCCGATACGCCTCCGTGTTCCGCTGGTATCAGCCTCACGTTCTCATACTGCCGCACAATCTCTCGCGTCCGGTCGGTGGATCCGTCATCTGCTACGATGATCTCCGTGTGCGGCCAGGTTTGCCCGAGGGCAGATTCGAGGGTTTCAGCTATTGTCTTTTCGGCGTTGAATGCGCCGACAAGAATTGAAACAAGCGGTTGCATGGATTTGTCCAAAGGTCCCGTCGGCGTTACGCGGCATCTTGTAGCTGCGATATGCGTTCACGGCTTTCCGGCTTGATTGTTGGATAATTTTCCGTTTCAGGAATCGAAACGGGCGATTTCAGTAAATTTGCGACCATGCCCAGAAATTTTGCCTGTTCCAGCTCCCAGCAATTTTTTTCATAAACCCGGCGCCCGTTCTCCGTCAACCGCCGGAGTTCGGCAGGCTTGTCATGCGCCCATTCGATCCTGGCCGCCAGATCGTCCACATTGTCCGGCTCAAAAAACAGAATTTCGTTGTCATTGAAATAATCGCTGATGCCGCGCGTGCGTGGAACAATGACCGGTTTATTCATGGCAAGGTACTCAAAGATTCGTGTTGGAAAATTGATTTGCGTAAAAACGGTCAGCCGGTTCGGCACGATCCCCAGGTCTGCTTTGGATATGTCCAGCGCGATTTCCTGAAGCGTTTTGAAGCCGTGAAACTGAATCGCGTTCCCCAGGTTCAATTGCCGGGCCAGTGCGAGGATTTTGTCCAAATAATCGGTGTGCTCACCGTAAAGATGGAGCTCAATGTGGGGAATCTTCTGTTTCAGTTTGGCAAGCGCCTCGACGGCAAGATCCAGCCCGTGCCGCTCCACGATCAGCCCGTGATACATTAGCCTGAACGGGCTCGTGCCGTTCCATCGGGAACCGGCTGCGTCCAAATGCGTGTGCCCATTTGTGCCGGCGCCGTTCCGCCCGTCGAAAATCGCCGCTTCCGGGGAATTCATCACGGTTTGGATTTTGTGCGGAGGACAGCTTCGGGACTTAAACAGTTCCTTGAAGGCAATATTTGGCGTAATGATCAGGTCGGCAAAGCCGATGCTGTTGCGCTCCATTTTTTTCAGCCAGCGGACGATCAGATGGTCCTCCTGCAGGTGGTAAATGCTGCGAAACAGTTCCGGCATTGGATCGTGCAGGTCCAATATGATTTTCGCACCGCGCAGTCGCGGAATCAGCCCGCTGAAAACCAGAAAATCCGGCATATTGTGGACATGAACAAGCCGGTAGCGCTTTTTGAGGCTCCAAAGGGCCAGCAATGTAAATGACGCCGCCAAAAAGCACGCGTACTGAAAGATATAGGTCAGTTTGCCCGCGCGCCTGCGTTTTAAGGGAATACGATAAACATTCACACCATGAATGTTTTCGAACGCCGGTTCGGAACGGTCTTTGCGAAGACAGATCACGTCCACTTCTTCTCCGGCCCGGCTCAAGGCCTCGGCCTCCCGCCGGGGACGCGGATCGGAGGCGTAATAGGAATATAGAATCACCGCGGTGTTCGATTCCGGCAGAGCCGATTTGCGATGATGTCCGCTGGCGCCATTGGAATGATACTCCGGGACGATCGGTGTTCTCAGGCGATAGGTGTCCTTGAACCAACGCGCCATTTCTTTCGGCAATGGATTCCAAAATTCGCCGGCGTATTGTTGCCGGATGTGCAAAAGAAAATCTTCATACCAGGCCGCCGGATATTCGCAGGCCTCCAATTTCTCGCTGAACCCGATATAGTCCGGGTGCACGTTAAGCAATGCCATGCCGCCCCGTCTGACGAGCCATTCCAGTTTCGTCTTCCAAATCTCCGGTGATTTTTCGTCCAAAACCAGAAATAGCGTCGAATCCTGTGGCAGGGTGTATGGCAATTCCACATAGCCGCCTCCGTTTCCGTCAGAAATCCAAAACGGAAAAATCGTGTTCGCCCCGTCAGGCTGGGGTTCGAATGGGTCCGTGTCGAATGTCGAGGCATCGTATTCGATATTCAAATGGTGCAATCGCTCCCGGTCATGGAGCATGAACGCCGCGCGAAAACCGCTTGCGTTCCAGGATTCCAGATAACGGTTGATGCTCCGCGCGCTTTCTGTAAAATTATTTCTGCGCCAGTAGAGTTTTCCGTCGTGCCGCAAGTCATGCACGCCCACCTCGAAGCCGCTTTCACAGAGGACTTCTCGCAAATCTGCGGGCACGGCATAATCACCTTCAGGAATGAAATTAAAGGATGAGCGAAAGCCCAGCCGGCGTTCCATTTCCGCCAGGCGAAGGCATTTTGCCAGGCCCGCGCCGCTTTCCACATCGTGCGTCAGGACCAGCGCGAATTTCTTCTTATTCGGCCATCCGCGCCAGTCTTGCGGCAGGCGCCCCGCAGCTTCATTGATCGGCCAAACGTCCCTATAAGTGTCCCGTTTCCGTCGCGCCACCAGGCGGCGCATCCCCATCCGAAGACGCCAGGGCAAATAAGGTTTGAACCGATAGTAAATCCGATTACTGAGAACAGATGCGGGCATGGAAAGGTCAGGTGTGGGCGGCGGTTCTCCAACAACGGGCTGGAGATGCCGCCGCCCGGTGACGACTGCAATTCTTAGAAGTCAGTCAGCGTTTCGCGGTGCAGGCGCTCCGGTATATACCTGCGGGTCTTGTTCAGGACCACGCCGATTTTCGTCTTGGAATGCGCCAGCAGGGCGATGGCCTGCTGCGCGGCGTCCAGATGCGTTTTTTCGGATTGGATCACCAGCAACACCATATCCATAAATCCGGCCAGCCGGGACGTGATGCTCGTCTGGCTGACGGGTGGCATATCAAAAATGATATAGCCATAGTCGCTCGACCGTATCCTCGGCAGCAGCGAAACGAACAGGCGCGGCAGAATCCGTTGGAACCGTTCGTCGGGCGAGCCTGCCGTGACGACGTACAGGTTTTCCTGAACCAGCGCCGAGTCCCGAGTCTCCAGCGCCAGGGCTTCATCCAGCCCGCAGCATGGCCGGCCCAGGAAGAATTGTTGGGCCACCCCATGTTCCAATTTCATGTCCACCAACAGTACTCGCTCTCCGGTTTCAGCCAGAGATGTTGCCACCCCGGCCGCTATGGCGCTGACACCGCAGCCCTTTTCCGTTCCGGTAACGGTGATCAGCTTGGGCTGGACAATCGTCCTGGCATTTTCAAAATAGTTTACCAGCTTGTCTCGCAATGCGTCATAAAACGGGTTCAGGCAACTGCTGGTTTCCCAGGATAGAATTCCCGGCCCGCCATCCGGATCGTCCGGATTTTGAAATTGCAATTGCCGGCGTTCGGCCGCTTGAATCAGACGGCGGTGACCGTTGCGGCTGATGTCGGGTATCGAAATCAACAGCGGCAATTTCAATCGCGATTCGATTTCCTTGGTCCGCCGGACCGACGTGTCCAGGTAAATCTCAATCAGGAATGCCCACGCCAATCCCGCCAATATTCCGCCGCCAACCATCATAGCCATCGCCTTGATCTGTTTTGACAGGTCCTTGTAGGGTGGTGTGGGTGCTTCCACGGTGTTGATATTGGAAACACGCCCCGGTCCCAGTGTTTCATCAATGCGTGATTGCTCCAGGCTCGCCGCGAAATTCTGATAGTTGTTTTCCAACATTTCTTTGCGGCGCTGAAGATCGGAAATTTTTGATTCCGCGATGTCCACCTTGACGGCTTCCGTTTGCGACTCCGCCAGTTGCTGCTTCAGCACACCGATTTTTGCCTGAAGCGAAACGGGCGCCAGGCGTTCAGACTCCAGTCCCGCCGTACTCGGGTTTTGTCCCGGACCCGCCGCGGGCATATATGTCCCTACTAAATCCGGATAGCGCTGTTCCAGGCTCTGCTTGAGCCATTTGGTTTGCGCGATCTCCAATTGCGTTTCCTGCACCAGCCTGTTTTCGTCCGTATAACCCAGTTGCGTGTAGTATTGGCTTTGCTGGTTTTCCAGGTAGTCGAGTCTGGCGCAGACGCGCTGATACTCCTCGATGCGGCCTTCCGGAACGTTCAGTCCCGGTGCGGGCGCCGCGGCGGCGGCGTTCGTCGGTTGCTCTTCGGGCTGCGCCTTAAGTTCGCTCTCGTCGGCCGCCAAATCTGCTTCGGCCTCGAATAATTGGCTTTTCAGCCATCCAATCTGGTCCGTGTACGATTTCTCCGCGTCCGGAAGCGATATAATCCCTGCGCTGGCTTTCGCCGCGCGCAATTCATCTTCGGTTTCGTCAATTTGCGAGCGCAATTGTGCCGTTTCCTGCGACAGGTAATCGTCTGACATGCTGGATTCGTGGACTTGCAGGTGCTTGTCCAGATAATCGCTGATGATTTCCGATAGAACCGGCTGGACTATGGTCGGGTCGGCATCGCTGTAGACCACATGAATCACACTGTCTTGCTTCGGCGCTTCCACAATCAGGTTCTTTTTGATGATCGACGCCGCTGCGACCGGGTCATTGCCGCCGCCATATTTGGCGAGAATTTTGTCAGGGCCGATGTTCTTGGCGGCTTCCTTGGCTAAATCGAAACTCGTCAGTATTTCCATTTCCGAGTTTATGATGCTTTGTCCCATTTCGTCGGGTGAGGTCGTCTGCGTTTTTTGAGGGTCGGCGTTCAGCGCATGGTTGTCTATAACGTAGCGGATGAATAGCCGGGCCTCTGACTGGTAGGGCGGCGGACAGAACCACCAGTATGCTGCGGCTGCGGCGACGCCCGCCAGGAACAGCAAAATGATTTTCCATTTGTGCCGGAATAGAATGAAATAGATGTCCCCCGGTGTGAATACCGGCGGGTCCGTGGTTTGGTCGTGATCGTAATCTGGCGCTTTCATTGTGTTCTCCTGTATTTCAGTGTCCTTGCTTTTCCCATCTTCTATTGATAATCCTCCTGGAACCTTCAGGCCCAGTGCCGGTATAAAATCTCCCCCGCGATCCTTGATGCCGGAAGCGGCAGCGCCTTAAAAAGGCGATTGTGCCAGCCGTAACCTTCGTCGCGCATTGGAAGAAATTGCTTTTGGCGCAAGCAAAATCGAAAATAGCCCGAGATCGTTTCGTCGGCATTCCAGCTCAATTTGAATCTGCGCAAACCGTCGTTAGACATTGATGTCCGCCCCAAATCCAATTTCCTGATTCCCTTCCTTGAAAACCAGCCAATCGCTTCGTGGAACACAAGATTGTTGGCCCGCAGCTCCTGGAACGTTTCATCCGAAGCCCCAAACTTATAGAGCGCCTGGTCTCCTGTGTGAAAGAATAGCGCCCCGGCCACCGGAACGTTGCGCCACCGCGCTATTGCGGCAACCCCCAAGCCTTTCGATATTACGTGCCGCTGAATATTTTTAAAAAAGGCCAGAGGCTGCGGCGGGAGCCCATGCCGTTTCCGCGATTTACAGTGAAGAAGGTAATACTCTTTTACGGCCCCGAGGTCCTGCGAAATTTCCACGCGAACCCCGCTCTTTTGAGCCTTCCGGATTGCCCGCCGCACGGCGCTTTTCAATCCCACAAAAAATACGTCTTCGCCGGGCGGAATTTCCACACAATGCCTGTAAAAGGACAGTGAAGGCTTCGTGCCGTTGAAAAATGATTCTCCGCCGCGAATTTCCAAATAATTCCAGCCTCGTGCCTGGCCCAATTCAACCGCGTTTCGAAACAGCTCGGGGAATTCTGTTTTGTCAGCGCAAAGAGGCTCGCAGGTGTCGGTAAAGGGCAGGGCGACTCCCCGTTTTCCGGTCAGCGTGCTGTTTACTTCCATGAATGGCAGCGCCGATCGAACCGTGCCGGACTCCTTTCTGACAAGGTAAATGGGCTCAAAGCCGTACGTTTCCGCCAGTATCTTCGCCCAGGCTGCGCCGTGGAAAAAGGAATGGTCGAGAGATTTGTGCGAGGCGATCTGTTCGTCCCAATCGGGATAATCCACCGGATTTATCCATTGCACGCCGGTTCCGCGCGAAAAGCGTCGCTCACGGGAAAACGGACTGGAATCCGCCGGGCTGATGACGTTTTCAGCAATCACAAATTGACTCAGAATTCAGAACTCAAAACTCCAACATCCACGTCTTTGACCGCTCTGATGGCGCGCGCCGGATTTCCCGCGACAATTACCCCGGGCGGGACGTCTTTTGTGACCACGCTCCCGGCGCCAATGATTGCCCCTTCTCCCACCGTAATTCCGCAGAGCAAAACGGCCCCCGACCCAATGGACGCGCCACGTTTGACCAGCGTCGGAATACACTCCCAATCCGCCTCGGTCTGCAATTTTCCTTCCTGGCTGGCGGCGCGAGGATAAAGGTCATTCGTAAAAACAACGTGATGCCCAACAAAAACCTCGTCCTCCAGCGTCACGCCTTCACAAATAAACGAATGGCTTGAAATTTTGCAACGGCTCCCGATTTTCGCGCCCTTTTGGATTTCTACAAACGCCCCAATCCTGACGTCGTCCCCGATTTGACACCCGTAAAGGTTCGCGAAATCGTAAATCTGGACGTTTCGGCCCATCCGCACGCCGGCGGCCGTTAGCCGCGCCGATGCTTCCATCGTCGTCATTGCGGAAATATTTCGGGCGCCGTCGCGCGCGCTATTTTATGGATCAATTTAACCGTCCGTTTTCCAGAAGCGAGCCGCGTCAATCCAAGCCGCTTTGCCTGCGTCTTTTTTGGAATCTCGATCCGGCGGTGGTGTTCTGCCTTCAGCGGGTTTTGTTCGGGCATGAAATCGACCGGCGCGCCGCCAAGTCTGAGGGATTTGGACGAGGCCTCGAGTATCCGGACCAATTCCAATCCGTTCTTGCCGTCAGTGAGCGGTGTTGTTCCGTTTTTGATGCAATCAAGGAAGTGCTGGCATTCGCTTCGGAGCGGTTCCTCCTGTTTGACGTACGGTACGTAAACGTCGCCATAGTGATACGCGTATTGAAATTCCGCAAATGTGTCATAGTGAGGAGGCGTCTCTACCCGCGCGTCAAACACGCGGATTTTCTCCAGCGGCGCTACGTCGTCATACACAATCATTCGCTTGCTGCCCACAATGGTCATTTCGCGAATTTTGCGCGGGTCAAGCCAACTGTTGTGAATGATGGCCGTGCGCTGCTTTGGAAACGTCAGGCAAATCATCGTGACGTCTTCGACCCCCGGTGTGATGTGGGCGCATCCGCGGCAGTTGACCGCGATCGGCGGCTCGCCCATGATGTGTTGAATTATGGAGATATCGTGGGGTGCCAGGTCCCAGGCCACATTGATGTCTTTTTGAAACAAACCCAGGTTCAGCCGGCGCGCGCAAATGTATCGGATGTCCCCAATGTCCCCTTGTTCAACGATTTCTTTGATTTTTCGGACAACGGGCGAATAGAGAAATGTATGGCCCGTCATCAGGATCAGGCCTTTCTTTTCCGCGACGTCGATCAACTCCTCGCATTCGGCCGATGAACTGGCCATGGGTTTTTCAATAAAAGTATGCTTTCCCGCCAGCAGGCTCGCCTTGGCCATCGGAAAATGCCATTTCACTGAAGTTGAGATCACTACGGCGTCCAGGCCAATGCCATTGAGCATGAATTCGTAGTTCGTTGCCCGTTGAACGTCCGGATAAAGCGATTTGAGATGTTGGAGCCGCTCTTCACTCGTATCGCACATCATTTTCAGTTGGCAGTCAGGCAGCAAATTGAAATTGCGCACAAGATTTGGGCCCCAATAGCCGCAGCCAACTACACCCACCTTGATTACTTTCGACATAGTCCTCGTCCTTGATTTATTTTTTGCGGTTAATTTTCGTGCGATAGAAGTCCCCTCGGGCCGGATAAGCAGATTCCAACCAATTTTTTGACTGCCATCCTTTGCCGTCCTGCCCCTGCCCGACAAGCAGCTTCATGCTCTTGCCACTATGGCGAAGGGACGGCGGGTTACCCTTCAACGCTTAATCCAATTCAATGGTTCGCCACCCGCGCAGGAAGAATGCCTTCCTCGATGGGTTGCTTTTCCAGCCGAATCGCGTTGGGCTCGGCTTTTTTGTCCTGGGTGTCTTTCACCTGCGCCAGCAGCACCGGGACGGTCTTGAAAATGATTTCAAGGTCCAGGCCCAGGCTGCGTCGCCGCGAATAGTCGATGTCCAGTTGAATCATTTCCTTGAAAGTCGTCTTGTTCTTGCCGCTGACCTGCCAGAGCCCGGTCAGCCCGGGAACGACGCTAAACCGTTCATACTGTTCCTGATGATAGTATTGGAATTCATACGGCAGGCAGGGCCTGGGGCCCACAATGCTCATGTCACCCCGAAACACGTTGATCAATTGCGGCAGTTCATCCAGGCCTGTTGCGCGAAGAAATACACCCAGTGGAATGATCCGTTTGTCTCCGCCCGTATCCATTTTAGTCATCGGAGCGTTCGATTCGATCAATCGCCGCAAATGTCCTTCATGGGAAACAGAATTGGAGCCGATGACCATCGTGCGAAATTTGAAGCATAAAAATTTTTTTCCGCCGCGCCCCACGCGTTCCTGTTTAAATAAAACCGGCCCCTTCGAGACGAGCCGAATAATCGCGGCTGTGGCGAGCGCCACCGGAATGAGCAGAGGCAGCGCCAAAAGAATCAGTCCTACATCCAGGCCGCGTTTCCAACGCGGGGTCGGGGAGCTGAAAATGGTGTGATTAAAAGTCTTCATTGGGATTGAATAAAAGCTCCGCACTTGTTGTTTTTACCAACTTTCCCTGCCTTTCTTTTTCCTCCAATGGAGCGGCGGATGGGCCGTCGCTCCTTTTCGTCAAACCTGCGCCGTCGGGCGCGCAAGCGCGGGCGCCATGTGCGCCAGCGTGTTTTCCAGCAAGACCACCGCTGACCGATCCACCTCCACTGGTGTCGGCTGTCCCAAAATATCCAATAAAACCTGAACGCGGCGCTTCGCGGGCATATTCCGCAACACGTGCGCGTGCATTCCATCAAACGCGCCGCCCGCCACCGCCACTGCGCTGCCAGGCGTCAGCCGGTTTTCAACGGTCATCAGTTCGTCCTCTTCGAAACAGTCCTGAAGCTCTTCGATGATCGTGTCTTCCACTACGGGAATTTTTCCTCCGAATTGCACAAGACTGCTCACCCCGTTTGTATGCTTGATTTCGTCCAGCCATTCGCTGATGACGCAACGGACAAAGAGATAACATGGAAACAAAGGTTCAATCGCGTTTACCGCGCCGCGCCGGGTGGCGCGTTCAAAGCGTAAACGAGGCAGAAACGCCTCAAGGCCCAGGTTCTTTCGCAGAGTGGCTGCGGCAATATGTTCGTGCTTTGGTTTCGTTCGCACGCAGTGCCATGCCGCATCTCCCGCTTGGACCTCCATTTTCATTCGTCGCTTGGATTAACATGAAATATGCCAATTGAATTAATGAGGATAATCGAATGCCGTGTGCTGTTGGAAAGGGCGATTTGCAATTTTTACGTGCAAGTTGCAAAAAGCAAATGCTTTTGCCGGAACATATTTTGCGGGAAAGTGTGTGAGCAACTGCGATGGCGGCGCAATTAATTCGCCATGGTTACCGCAAATCGAAAATATTGCTGAAGCAGTTCTTCAAAAACTTCCGCTTCAATCCCCGGAACCGCGGCACGTACGGAGGTTCCGGCAGTTGATGCTGTCACGCCCGGCTCGTGACGCGTCAGTTGCGCCTCACGAATCGCATCGCGGCAAAAAAAGTCAGGCGGGCCGCGACGCGGCCCGCCTGATGTGCCTGACTTAAATTAGTTAGAAGTATAGACAGTGCGGTAGAAACGGCGCGGGAATTGCGCCGCGGCCGAATCAGTGAAGTTAAAAGTCCCGGTGTTCGTTTGCAGCGCCATCCAATGGATCAGGTCGGTCGATGCCTGGACGATGTACTGGGTTCCGCTCGAACCGCCAAAGGAAAAGCCGAATTGTCCCGCCGGGAGCCCTTTCAGGGCGCTTAGCACCCCGCCCGTGGTCGCGACCACCGAACCGGCCGTCACGGAAATTTCCGGTGTGAAAGCGCTTTGATTGAAGTTGGAATCAAACGCAGTCGCGGCAAAATAGTACGTTTGCCCGGTCGTCAAATTAAGGGTCAGGTTGGTTGCTCCGTAAACGGGCACCTGAAAGCTATAATTGCCGCTGCTGGTGCCGTAATATATGAAATAGCCGGCCACTCCCGTGCTGGGACTGGGATTCCAGCCGAGCGTCACCGTGCTGGTTGCGGCTTTGGTTTGGACCCCCAAAAGCAGCGCTCCTGCAATCGCCAAAAGAATTAAAATTCTGCGAATAGTCATAGTATGTGGTCTTTCTGTGTTATGTTTGTCTTGGTTTTTCGGAATGCCTGAATTCCGTCGTTTGAAGAAAACGGCACTCACCGCTTTCGCCTGTTTCAAACGAATTCAACAATGTCAAACGCCGCTGTCGCGTATTCCTGCATTCAACAGTGCAGTACGACAGCGGTTGCTATAGAAAACCGCGAAGAAAAACAATGATCGGGAAGATTACAGCTTCCGCGTGCCTGTCCGCTTCATCAGCTAACTAACTTTGCCTGTGAGCCTATAATATCCCGCCTCTGCCAGCGTGCAAGCTTTATTTTCAAAAATTCCAAAATATTTTTCATTCCGTTTTTGCAGTGGATACGGCTTCTCGCGTGAACTGGTACCCGAATCATACTCGTCATTGTCCTCGTCCTCGGATAAACGAATTCCAATTTCGCAAATGCAAATTCAAATTTTTTTTGACGAATTTCGTTTTGGGGTTACAGTGACCGTGAACAAGGAGTTATGAAAAAAATGTTTAGCCAATTTTGCCAATGGCCATTCTTAAGGCATTCAATCGTCACACTTACACTCTTGGGCGCCGCCGGTTGTGCTTCGACCTATTATGATCCCGACAATCCGTCCCCATCGGCGGTTTCGCAGCAGGGCGCCTTCGAAAACATGGACGCTCAACAATCCGACTCGTCCCAACAGCAGCCGACCATACTTCGTCAGGGTGACAGTGTAAGGATCACATTTCCCGGCGAGGCTAACCTCGACGAAACGGAACAAATCCGCCTCGACGGAAAAATTGCCCTTCCGTTGGTTGGCGATGTCCAGGCCGCCGGCCTGACTCCCGATCAGCTCCAGCAAAATCTCGTGAAATTATACGCGCCGCAAATCTCGGCCAGCGACGTCACTGTCGCAATACAATCTTCGACATTTCCAATCTATGTGACCGGATGTGTGTTGAGTCCTGGCAGGGTCCTGTCAGACCAGCCGGTTACCGCGCTCGAAGCGGTCATGGAGGCCGGTGGATTTGATTATTCGCGGGCAAACCTGAGGAAAGTTCACATCATCCGCCGCGAAAACGACACGTCCAAAAGCTATGTAATAAATTTGAAGGCCGTTTTATCGGGCGACGATAAAAATGATTTTTTCATGCAACCCAATGATATCATTTACGTGCCCGAAAAATTCGCGTGGTTCTAGCGCGGCCAAAATATTCTCGCCATCACCGTCATCCGGAACTCTCCGGGTGACGGCGATTGATTTTGAAATATTTGAAAATCATGGGTTTCTGTCCCAATTTTACGCGTTGGCTTGTCGTAACCAGTATTGGTGACATGAGGAAAAATGAGTATCTGCTATTATTGTAACGTTGGTGGCCACATAGTTCTCGGTGTGGTTGGTTGAAAGAGGCCGGAGTAGTGTCCGGCCTTTTTTATTTCCTGATCAAAAATCATTCTTTCCTGCCGGGCCAAAGCCCGGCGAAGACCACTGTAGCTTTATTAGTGAAGGAGGGTCCTCGATCATCTTTACCTGTCGTGAATCAAGGCTTATCCCCGCCATCGCTGACCTATACTGGAGGCGCCACGCAATGCGTACCCCGATCCTCTGCGCCTCGCGTCCCAAATTGAGACACGCGCCGTTCAAGTTCGAGTCACGCGTCCCCTGTATAATATTGCTGCCTCTGTATAATATGCGAATGCAGCCGCGCCGGTGCTGTCGTGGAAACCCTGGAAGCGTCGCTTACGGTTTCAGTCCGGTAAATATTGCCTTTTTGCCGCGTGGCAGGCTGGGCAGGGCGTTTAGGGTCGTTCGTGAAATCGGGTTCCAAATGGGCTTTGGCTTGTTCTAACTGCGAAATCTGCGCGCTCACGGCGCAAAGGTTAGCAACTCTAATGCCGTCCGCTTTGACTTTTCAATGCTCCATCGCCAGTGGCGCTGCCGAAGCCCCGCGAAGCAGGTCTGACACTTTTACACAGCTCCATTGCAACATTTTAACGAACCTAAGCCCACACAAATTCCACTGGCATTTGAACGTCAGGATGCAGGCTCTTGTGAACGGGGCAGCTCAGGGCCGCTTGCTCCAGTTTTTGCTTTTGTTCGGCAGTGAGCCGCGCAGGAACGGTGATTTTGACTCCAAGCCTGCCAATCCGGCGCATCGGGGTCGCGACCATCTCCTTTTGTACGCTAATCCGGGTTCCCGTCAAATCCACGTTTAGCGGACGTGCGGCGATTCCCATCAGCGTCATCATGCACGTCCCCAACGCCGTCGCCACCAGGTCAGTAGGGGAGAAACTTTCGCCCTTGCCCATATTGTCTTTCGGCGCGTCCGTGCTCAACCGGGCGCCCGACGGTTGGTGTACTGCCTCGCAATGAAGTTCGCCTTGATATTGAATGTCAATCGTCACCATATCGCCTGCGATTTTAGTTTCCTTCGAGCTGCTTTTCAACCTCGCTCTGAAGACCTGGTGCGCATTTTCGGTTTCCACTTTCCGGGCGAAACTCAAATCGAATCGTCCTCGTCCCGGAATCCCATTTGTCCCATCCGTCCTGTGGGTACGTGCCTTTTGGCCCGCAGCCCGGTCATACTATTAGAATCCCGATCATGCAAACCAAAATCCTGACTCCCAAGGATATAGAAATTAGGTGAATTATGAAAACTCGCACACATGCACATGCGTTCACATTGATCGAACTGTTGGTAGTCATCGTCATAATTGCAGTTATCGCGGCGCTTTTATTGCCCGCATTGTCCGCGGCCAAAAGGCGAGCCCTGAGCCGAAGCATGAACCCCAACACCGGTCCCGGACAGACGGCAATGCTCGCCGGACCAGCCGAACAGACCGGCGCTGCGCCGAAGCGTCCTTCGGCAGTTATCCGAAGTTTTTCCGCAACCGTCGCTCTTAAACCGGAGTTGAGTGTCGGCACGGTCCAGCCTGAATCCATTTATACAGCGCAATTGAAAACCAGTTTCGAAGCAGCCAACCCGTCGGGCGACGGCCAATGTGAAGTGCTCTTGCCGTTGCGAACAATCCTCCCTCTCC
>Ga0335073_10001846_pt1 | contig 28677 bp, 40 predicted proteins | sample Lox_Sample_22_FD_207093 | JGI IMG/M metagenome (GOLD analysis project Ga0335073, IMG submission 207093) | Soil microbial communities from Loxahatchee National Wildlife Refuge, Florida, United States - Lox_Sample_2.2 | ecosystem: Environmental > Terrestrial > Soil > Wetlands | place: USA... | reverse complement strand
CTCTGTTATAAGGCCGGTTGGTCGTGCCCGGACGGGGCCGGCAAGCACTGATCCCGGGTAGCTCAGTGGTAGAGCAAGCGGCTGTTAACCGCTTGGCCGGGGGTTCGAATCCCTCCCCGGGAGCCACTTTCAAAATCAAGGGGTTAGGTCATGGATTGGCCTAGCCCCTTTTCCTTCGAAAAAGGTCTCGGGGTAACGCGGGGGTAACGGCCAGACGGAAAAAGGGGCTTCGCCGGGGCGCTGCGTTGCGGCGTGCTGATGACCGAGCGCATGCCCCGAGCGAGCCGAAAACCGGGTTCCTGATCGCGCTCGGATCGCCACTGCCCTCGACGGAAACGGGGTCCACAGCGCGAAGTCGGGTATCCGCGCTGCGCCACCAGCGCCCGGACCCTGACTTGCGCGTCCACGGGCCGCCCTATTCAATCCTCGGGCGAAACGGAACGACCGTTGCGGACCGTCGCCGGCAGCGCTGCGCCGTCTGCTCGAGCCCCCGTACGTCGCGGATATACCGAACGAGCGCAAGCGCCAGCGCGACATCTGTCGAGAAGCCGCCGCCCCGAGCGCGGTCAAAGAGATCCTGAAGAGTTTCGATGCCTTCGATGCCGCCAGCGGCGGCGATCGCTCTGACGTCTGCATTCCTAAGCACGTGCCAATCCTCGCTTGCTGGCGAGGGCGGGCCGCAGAAGGTAGACTTGTCCAAGCCTTCACGCGAGCTCATCCCTTGCGTTGGTGGGTCAGGGTCGGCCGGCTGTTCCCGCAGTCGGTCGATCCGCTTTCACACTAGCAGCACGCCAAGCGAGCGCAAGTAGAAAATAGGCTTGTAGGCGACTTTCTTCTTAGAGAAATAGTCATGTGGCTTATTTTTCGGCAGCTCTTTTGAGTAAATACCTTATTCCGGTAAAAATAGGACCAGGGCCGACGGGGTTTTTCAGTTAGTGATGCCTTCCAAAACTGCGACCAAAATTTGGAGCCCCCATTTCTCTATTTGCGGCTCTTCACCGTGAAAAACCTGCGAGAGCAAAGGAGACGATCCCATGGCTACGCCTGTAAGTCTCTCTACGGGAGAGCACACATTATTGTCTGACCCGGTCATTCGTTGGGACGCGCAGTGCATGGACACGAAACCCCCGAGCGTCGTGCTGACCGCATCAGTTCAAACCGGTCCAAAGCCGCCGCTCTTCCCGCCGCCCCATGGCGAAGCCAGCGTGGCGGTTCAAATGGACGCACAGGTCGCTATCGAGCTTTATGAGCAGCTCGGCGATCTGATCCGTTCCATGGGTTGGCAGCAGCACGTACGAGGCAAGCGCCCCGTATGAGCAAGGTGGAATCGCAATGATCGATCCTCTCGTTTCGCTCGCGCACTCCATCTATTCGAATAAGGGCGTGTACGCGGTTCTGCTCGGCTCTGGCTTGTCGAGTTCGGCCGGCATTCCGACCGGCTGGGAGATCACGCTGGAATTGATCCGCCATGTGGCGGCGGCGGAGGGCATCAAGGAGACGCTAGCCGATCCGGCCGACTGGTTTCGCACAACGAAAGGGCGCGACCCGGACTATTCAGCGTTGCTCGACGCCTTGGCAGCCACCCCGGACGAACGGCGCGCGATCCTGCATGGCTTCCTCGCTCCGACGCCCGAAGATATAGAAGCCGGGGTCAAAGTACCGACTGCGGCACACAGAGCGGTCGCGCAGCTCGCCGCACGTGGATACATCCGCGTCATCCTGACGACGAATTTCGACCGATTAACCGAGATCGCTTTGCGGGACGCTGGCGTCGAGCCGACCGTCATCTCATCGGCCGATGATGCCGCGGGCGCCATTCCGCTGACGCATGCAGCTTGCGTCGTGGTCAAAGTCCACGGCGACTATCTCGACACGCGTATCCGGAACACGCCTGCGGAGCTCGCCGCTTATGAGCCGACGCTCAATCGGTACCTCGATCGCGTGCTCGATGAATTCGGCCTGATCATCGTCGGCTGGTCCGGAGAGTGGGATGAGGCGCTCCGTGCAGCCATCGCCCGGTGCCCCACCCGGCGCTTTACGACCTGGTGGGCCGCGCGCGGCGGACGTCTTCTCGAGCGCGCGCGTGACCTCGCGGGTGCGCGGCGCGCGCAGATCATCGCAATCGAAAGCGCTGACAGATTTTTCAGCGATGTGGAGCAGAAGGTCTTGGCCCTGGAGGAGGTCGATCGTCCTCATCCACTGTCGGCGAAGGTGGCCGTTGCAGAGCTTAAGCGGTATCTGGCGGATCCTCAGCCGCGCATCCGGCTACATGACCTTGTCTTTGGCCAAGTGCAGCCGCTTATCGCAATGCTCGAGCGGGCAGAGTTTCATGGAGATGCCGACGAATTTCCCCGACGCATTCATCGCTACGAGGCCGCCTCAGAGGTCTTACGAAGCCTGATGGCAACCGGTGCGCGTTGGTCTCCCGAAGCGGATTTCGGGACTTGGCCTGAGGTGGTGCGCCGACTCTGTCTGCCGTGCACCACCGCCGGAGGCGACACCCGCTTAATTCAATTGCGAGTCTATCCTGCGGTCTTAGCGTTCTATGCCGCAGGTCTCGGAGCTATCGCGGGCGGTCAGTTTCGACTCTTGCGGCGTATGTTCGAGCAGCCCCTGCCTCCACTGGCGCTACGCGAGCGTACGATCGCGGTCGAAGCCCTATTTCCTCCGAGCGCGTTCGCAGAAACACTAGATGCATGGCACGTGCTCTATCCACCAAGGGGGCGCATTGTTCCGGCAAGCGATCGTATTTTTGATGTCACGAAGGGTGAGCTACGGGAGCTGGCCGGGGATATGAAGGATTTCGAGGCGCTGTTCGACCGCTTCGAGATCCTTGTCGTTCTGTCATATCTCCACAGGAAAGCGGGCGACGACTTAACCGACGTTTGGGCACCAGTGGGCAGATTTGTCTGGCGGACTAAAAAGTTCGGACCAGGTCGCGACGCAGCAGAGTCGTGGTTCAGCGAAGCGCAGGCGCAACAGGATGCATGGCCGCCTGTATCCGCCGGAATGTTTGGTGGCTCATACTCAAGATTCAAGAAGCTGCGCGTCGCGCTTGAAAGATTCGTCGAACGGGTTCCGACTTACTAGGTGCGCCCTGATCGAGAACCTATTTGCCGGTGAGTTCGCTCCAGTGGTCGCTGGCGAAATGAGCGAGCCGGAGGAGCCGACTGAGTGCGTCATATGCTTCGACATCGCCGATCGTCGTTGCGGTCCCGTGGGAGCTGTCGTCTCGCCAATAAGCCAGAAGATCCATGAAAGTGTGGAAGCGCGATGCTGTGGGCTCGCTGACTTGACCAAGCAAGCCTTTCTCGACCCGCGACCGACCGCCGCTGGCCCGATAGTCCCTAAGCACAGCCGGTTCGTCGCCTCGCCGTGCGATTGCAGCCGCCAATAGGATCGACTCCGCGGCAGCGCCACACATCGCACAACACGCGAGGAATGTGCCGTTTGTATTGCACCGAACGGCTTCAAGCGCTCTCTGCAAATAGCCAGGTCCGAACCTTTCCCGGAAGCGATCAAAGAGCTGCGCCAACCGGTCCTGCTGAAAGAGGATGAGGTCTTTCGCCCCCTCCGCAATCCAGGCCCGCCCTGCTGCGGTTAGCGAGTATCCCTGCCCACCATCGGGGACGGCCTGCGCGCCTGAATTTTTGACCCCCGCTCGAAAGACGCCGCGTCGGGCGAGCTGCCAGGCAGCGTCGTAGAAAATCGGCGACAGATCGCGATGACGTGGGCTGTCGTAGACCGCGTGGCGGGGAATTTTTTCGATCTCACGAAGGTAAGCTGCGACTGCGTTCGGGACCCAAACCTCATAGCCATAGGTACCATAGCCCTCATCCCGCGGAGCTCGCGCAAACTCGACTAGGAAAGCCAACGCATCGTCGAGTGTGAGTCGCGGATCAGCCATTCTCTCACCTCGTCTTTGTTGCCAATCTCTGCATGCCGGAGCATGCGCACACCGGCGCGCGCACCGCGTCTTCTCTGGCGGCCAAACAGTCCGGAGCTTAATAGCTGCAAGCCTGCTGGCAGTACGAGTACATGTAGCCCCGCTGCTGGCAATCGGCCATGCACTTGAAGTCGGTGCCATGGGGTCTCATTGGGGTGATCGCTGGAGCCGCAGGAATTGGATCAGGATACGAGCAGCGGGAAAGACAGTAGTTGTACATGTACCCGCGCTGCTCGCAGTCGGACATGCACTGGAAGTCCGTGCCCGCCATAGCGCTTGCGGCGCCTATCACGATGAGTGCGGCTATCCCGAGAGGAAGCAATGTGCGCATGATATTTCCCCCTTGCCAAATTGGGCGAGTTCGCCACTAGCTTTCTATCATAGCGATCGAGATCATGAGAACATTCCCACTGGTCGCCGCATTCGCCCTGCTCCTCGCCGCGTGCTCCGGACCATCCCTCGACGCCTTCAATGACCGCGGCGGGGTGATCAGCTATCACATGGTCAATTCGGACATGGCGGACGTTCTCGCCGTCGCCGACCACTATTGCGCCGGCCTTGGGCGCAAGGCGAAGCTCGGCACGCCGAGCATGGGGCTTACGTCGATGAACGTCAGTTTCGAGTGCGTTGATTAGTGGATCTTCGCGCACGGTGCATCGTCGGTGCTGATGTAGCGATATCCCGAATGCGCAACGCGTTTAGGGGTCGCCGTGCTGCTCGTCCTGCAGCGGCTTCAGCACTGTGTCCCAAAGAAAATCCTTTTGGCTCGTCGGCACGAACTTGACGTTATTTGGGTTCGGAGCGTGAAAGCCGCGCCCGTCTGGGGTTTCCCACCGACAGGCGAATCGGCTGCAAGGGCCTGTCTTCTTGCATCCCCAGTTCGTCAACATTTGCTCGAGGTCGGCAACACTCAGCCCCCCACCACCCGGGGTTTGCGGAGTGATTTTCGTGAGCACGACCGGTCTACGCCGGCTCAGCCTCAATCGCGAAATGAAGCACGGGCGGCTTCTCAGCAGGCCCGTGATGCATGAAGGTCTTGAGCTGCGTAATTGTGATGGGCTTCTTGAAATCGCCCTGGTACAGCACGCGAATGGCTTCTGGGATATCTGCAACCGCCGCCGAGTAGTTGGGCGGTTCCACGATTACGCAAAACCCCGGCATCTGCGGAGAAGTAAACCGGTGCCAGCCTTCTACATCCTCGTAGAGGACGGAGACGACCGAAGACGCGTCGGCTTTCTTGGCCATATTGGCCGCTCTGCTCTGCATCACCTTCCCCGTGAACTATGTTGCAGCTAGCCTCTGCCGCCTTCAAGGCAATCTAGCGCATACCAGCCTTCGGGGTTCGTCGCACGATGAAATCGCCTTCCGGAAGCAAGAGGTTCCACGAAAAGGGGAAATTTTTCATTAACGTGACTTGGTGGTCACAGTGTTCTCGTTTTGGTTGCATGCAAAAGCATGCGACCGGTAGCCGCATAGACTGTCGGCGCGGCAGCCGGCGCCCCTTTCGCGGTCGAGCCGGCGCATCTTTGGCTCCTATCTAGGCTCTGCTTTAGTGGGTTGACACGCTATACCTCATTGGGGTAGCGTCTCGCGCCATGAGAAGAACCTTTGTCACGGTTGCTGAGGTAGACCCTTTCGAGGCTACCGCTCGAGCGTCCGGGCTGACGGAAGAGGAGCGAGCGGACATAACGCTGTTTCTCGCCCGTCATCCGACCGCTGGCGACGTGATCCCGGGCACGGGCGGCCTTCGAAAGGTCCGTTTTGGTGGCAAGGGAAAGGGGAAGCGAGGCGGATATAGAACCATCCACTACTACTTCGACGAGGAGAACCCGGTGTATCTGCTGGCGGTATATCCGAAGAATCAGCAGATCGATCTTACCCCACAGCAGAAGGCACGCTTGAGCGCACTGAGCGGACAGATAAAGGCAGAATGTCGGGCAAGAGCCGAGAGGAGACAGATAGCATGAGGAACGTTGGCGACGACCTGATCAAGGGCATGGAGAACGCGCTGGCTCACGCCCGCGGCGCCAAGCGCGCTGCACGTGAGACGACCGTGACTGTCGCGATCCCTGAGCGGATAGACGTTGCCGGTATCCGCCGGAAGCTCCGCATGACGCAGGCGCAATTCGCGCTACGCTACGGCTTCAGCGTCAAAAATATCCGAAATTGGGAACAGGGCACTCGTCAGCCTGAGGGCTCGGCGCGCGCCTATCTGACGGTCATCGCGCGGATCCCGCACGACGTCGAAAAGGCGCTGAGCGCCGCGTGAGTCAACCAAGGCAAGACCGTCATGGCCCTCACTGACACTGTCGCAGGTCGACCGCATCCGCTGTCGAAACACGCAAGCTGGCTCCGCTGGCGTTATCCGTTGTCGATTGTGTTGGCTCTTATGGTGCTGGCGGGTTTAGCAAGGCCGGTGGCAGCCGTGCTCGCACAGACCCAGTCGCCGGTCTCCTGCAAGCTTCATCAGGGTGAATTTGGCAACGACCTCTCGACAGATTTCGACATCAGCCGCATTGATTGCCGCTCGGCATGGATGAAGGATTCCCCGACTCTGCACATTTGGGGCGTGTCCCCATATGTCGGCATCGAGTGGCGGAAGTAGCTACCGTCCCGCCACTGACGCCGTCAGCTCCGCAGCGAGCTTGTTCGCTTCCCTGAGCACCGCCGGCAGATCCTTCCGGAACTGCTCCGCTAGCGCGTCGGTGCGCTGCCCGAACTGCCGATCACCCCGACAGCGCGCACATAGCCCCCTCACCGCCAGGCGGTAGACAAGCTGCTGGCGTGCCGGCAGCGGTCGGATGAACTCCTCGACTTCGCGGGGGTCGAGCTCAAAGGTAGGCTTGGGCATAGCGGCGGGATGAAGCGAATCGGGCGAGAGCGGTCAAGCGCTGCCACGACGATGCGTGCGTCTAACGTGCTCGACAGTAGGGCAAACCAACCCAGAGCACAGTAAGCTTTATTCCATTCTTTCGGGAGTTGCAGCCAATCAGTAAAGCAGAACCAAGCTGTATCAGTGCGCTCACGATGCCGCTGATGACGGCAGATGGTCCTGTAATCTGCATCGCCAAAAGCGCGGCAGTGAGGGCTCCGAACCCTGCCGCCCCTGAATTCATGTGATTGGTGATATGGGTTATTTCTGTGTCGCTGAATTCCACTACCACGCCGAACCACGTCAAATGCGTAGTAGCCATGCCCGTGCCCTCCCGCTCCTGCGACAGAGCGCAGTGTTTTCAGAGCGCCGGATTCTATTAGAATCTTATTTCGTCAGGGTCAATCTCGCCGCGCTTGATCTTGCGATTTGTCTCTTCTAGCGAGCGCTTGAGATCGGCAAAGATCACCGGGTCCATTCCGAGGTCCTTTGCGCTGTCCCTCGTCAATCGGAAGGTCCCGTCACGCCCGCGCGTAAGATATTCCTGAAACCGCATGATCGCGGCTTCGTAGAGCGCGGCTCGTCGATGCTCGTTCTCGACTTGTTCGCTCATGGCTATTAGTGCCTTCGAACTACTTGCCAACGGTATACCACTATGTCGGTTCCGCTACCACGGCTGCGTAGACTCGGGAGGCGGCAGTTTCCCATACGCCTAGTAAAGCAATGGTAAGCATGTGGGGACCCTTGTGACGGGCTGCTACCGCTGCTCCAGCTTGGTCGTTGGGCCGGCGTAGCCGATCACGGAAGCGCCTGGTTCAGCACCGCCGCCAATCTCACCCCCGCCTTCTCAAGCTGCACCTGGACTACATAGATGCCCTTCTGCTCGTAAGATGTCGGCAGCTCTCCGGGATCGTGCGGCCACACGCCATAGATCAGGTTGCGCGCGACGCCATAGCTGTCGTCCGCCCAATCCGCGGGCGTCCCGCTGCGCCACTTCTCCGCCTCGGCCGGGCTGATCGAGTGGGCGAGCTCTAGCGCGTAGGCGCGCTCATCGCTGATATGCGCCGCGGCCAGAATGCCGGAATCCCAGACGGCATGCAGGTTGGTCCGCCGGCCCATGAAATCGACGTGGACATCGTTGCCGCCGCGGTCCTGGTTATCCGCGCAGTGGAGCGGCTGATTGATGTCCGCGACGAGGTGGACGAGCCACTTCAACGCCTCGAGCCGCTGGCGCGGCGCCGCGGTCTTGTCGCGCAGCACCGTCTCGAATGCGCTGATCTTTGCGACGACGCAGTCGCCGGTCGGACAGTCGCGCGCAGTGTCGTAGGCGGGTGGCGTGCCGTCCGGCGGATTGATCGGGATGTTGACGTAGTGCCACCGCGCCGTCTCCGGCCGCTGCGGCCTAATCTCGTCCGCCCAGGTCGACGCCTGAGCGAGCGTCGTCTCGTTGTCGATCGCCAGCAGCTCGCGAACCTGATGGGCTGTGGACGGCTCAAGGAATTGCTCGGCGATCTCGGCGGCGATGTGGTGGCCTTCGGAGCCCCAAGCGTTTGCGCGCGACGAAAAGCCCAGCAGCGCGCCAAAGACAACGAGCGGCAGGCATCGCCCGATGACAGGCCAGCGACGTGCCGCGCGGCTCATTGCGTCGTAAGCTGGTTAGACGAGTGGAGGATAATTTCCGGACGCCCGCGATAGAGTTCGATGACTCCCGTGGTGCAGACACGCTTGCCGAGTAGCGTCGTCTCAGGGGTGCCGAACTGCTGCCTGTCGGTGCCCCAGATCACCGCTGTAAAAACCTCTTGAGGGTAGGGCCTGTCGAGATTGAGAAACGTGGGATGCCCGCGAGAGCGCTCGGCAAAGTGCGCTGATGCTACCGTTCCGCATACGGTGGCACTCTCGCCCACATGCTTCGATGCATCCTCTGGTGTCAGTTCGGCAGCTTCAGCGAGCGCGGGACACAGAGCGAGTACGATGATCAACGCGAAACGGCTTGCAAGCTTCATCGCGGTCCCCCTGGATAAGTCGCGGTGTAGAAGCGCGATCTTTGGCGCTCTCGCGTTTTCATTTGAGCATCTGCGCCCCGACCGTCTCTCCCTCGTCCTTATTGATGATTTCGTAGTAACTGACGCTGCGGCCCTGAACTACCAGCGACTTCGCGCAGATGAGGACATCGGCGGGCGGCAGCCAAAGCGCCGAGTCGATCTCGTCTCCAGGAAGCACTTGATAGACGTGTCCCGACATCATCGTCAGGATCTCGCCGGAATCGGTTTTGTCTGAAAAGACGTCTTCGCTGCATTCGACAGCGACCGCTCGCATTGGGCCGAGCGCGCTGACCACTAACACTATTGCCGCAAGTATCGCGCGCATGTGCTTGTTCTCCGCCCCACCCACCGCGCGGAACCTTGAGAGACGAAAGCGCTATCGACACCCATACTGATTGCAAGTGTAGGAATAGAACTGGCCGCGTGAATCCATACCGTTTACGGCTGAATTGCCGCCACCAAGGTAGGTCTGTGTCTCATTCCAAGATCGGCCGTTGGTCATACCGTTGGTGATGGCCATGTTGCCGAGCCGATTGGTGGTTTGATTCCACTGACTGCCGGTATAGGGATTCGATCCCTGCATAGTGGTCATGTTGCCAAAGCGGTTGACCGTGTAGTTGTTCCCGGAAGCGTCATTGCAGGTATAGAAGTTCGGCGAGCCGAAGCAGCCGGCATAGGCTGGTACACTCACCAGGCCCAGCAGCGCTAACATGCAAACATACAATAATATGCGCATGGTCCCCTCCTGAGCGAGAGCAACCAATGGTAGCATGAAGCAAAAGAGTAAACTAGCGCGCTCGTGGCGGATCGAATAACGATCGTTGATATGGATCCTTCTTAGGCGGGGACTTCCCGGCGCGTCGCCCTCCCTTGACGCGTGCGAGTGTCCGCGCTTCAACTTCGCGCGTCGGTGGGGACGCGAGCAGCAAGGAGCGCGCTATGTCCCGCATGCCCACCACGAGACTCGATACACTCGGCCGGCTCTATGCCACAGGCCATGGGCTCTTCGGCTCCTGCAACGACTGCGCCAAGCTCTACCGAATGGCCGACCCGCCCGAGCGTCGCATCAGCAGCAACTTCGACATCGACCTGGCCAAGCTGATCGCGGAGCGCGGCGCAGCAACGTCATGCATCCGTATGGAACCCGTCCCCTGCCCGAGATGCGGCAGCCGGCAGACCGAGTGCCGGATCACAACGCCGAAGTAGCACCGTTCATTCAGCCTCGGCGAGCCGCGGGGCGACCAACTCATCCCAGCTCTGGACTATAAGAAGGCAGCAAAGATGATAGATCAGCCAGTTGGCATAGTAGACGTCTGCGTCGAAGCAAGCGGCCGCGCTGATTTGCCCGTGCGCGAGCTCGTGGCGAAGTTCTGGGCCAGGTTTAGCGTTGAACAGAAGATCGATTTCGAAAGCGATCGCTGGCGTGAGTATCTGATCAAGCTCTGGACGAAAGTGGAGATACAAACCGCTGAGCGAAAGGTCTTCCTCGGTGCTGTCGTCCCGCCGCTTTGAGGGGTCATGCCCATTAATTTTCAGCAGGTGGCGCAGACAGGGTTCTAGCTGAGGGATGAGAAGATGCGTCGCGGACATGAAATCGCCCTGGAAAAAACGGGCAAAACCGAGGGCCACGATAGGTTTTTGCGAATCCCGAATGAAAGGGGACAATCCAACGATGGCACTGAAGTGGCGCTCCGTGATGCCGAAACGCGCCTGGATTTCAAGGCGAGCGGGATCGATGGCGCCGGCGACCGTCCGCGCACGACGAATTCTCTCGGATTGCCCTATGATTCGATGGAACCAAGTTGGGTCCGGCGCCCCCTCATGCGGCGCTCCGGTACTTCTAGATTCCGGTCGGCCCTCGCTGTCAACATGCACGCCAGCCATCATCGCCATCAATGGGGCATTCTTCGCTACATTCAGCGCTTCATCGCGTAGCCGCGCCGGATCACGTGACCGGGTGAGCAAAGCGAACCTTCTGAGCGCATCCGATAGGCTGAGTTTCGCAAAGTGCTCTGCAATTTTTTCTCGGCTATCGCCAAGCTGAAGATCGATATCAAACTTCCCCATCTGCTTCAGCGACGCCTTCTGCAGACGGCGTAATTCGACTTCAAGCGATTGCTCTCGGTCCTCCATGCCTTCAACGTGTCGTAGCTGCTGTAGCGCTTCGGTAACCCATGAAGCTTCTGCTGCCGCAGACCCTTTCACTTGTTCTCGCATGGCAAGCGTCTGTTCGACCGCCGCGATCAAGCAGCGCTGCCGCGCTTCCCGATCGTTCAATTTTTCGTATAGGCGCGCAGCCAAATCCCAGGCCCTTTTTACTGCCAAGGGGAATGTTCCTGCCGGGACAGAAGCCGCCACCGCCTCGAGCTCAGCCGCGGCCACATCGGGCTTTCGCAGCCCATACCACAGGGCGAGCTCGGCTGCGCTGACAAAGGACGACACGTCCCGATGCTCCCAGGCAGCCACATAGAATGTCTCGAACGTCCGTTCCACCTTCTCCGGCCGCCTCGTTCGCTTCGTCGTGGCTTGGGCGATCTGCATAGCACGCTGCAACGCCGGAATGCCCTCGTGCGTTGCAGGCATCCCGAAGCGCGGCTTCAAATTGCCTTCAAGAAGACTCGCGACGGAATCGCAGTAGGCGTCTATCGCCGCCGCCGCGTTGACGCCATCACGGCGATTATTCGACCAAACGATGTCAGCGATACGCGCCTTCAGGACAGGGCTGACGATCCGGCCGACGACGGTGGCGAGGATCGCTGTCTGCTCACCACGGAAGTCTTCAGCGACCGGCGCGCGAGTGCCATTCGCCATCGTAAAGAGCGGGGTCCAAACGTCGCCAGGATCTGACGGGCGCAAAGCCATGCTACATAGCTGCGCCAAGAGCCGGTAGACTACTTGCGCAACCTCATCATTGGCCTTACACGCGGCAGCGAACGCCCGCTCATAAGCGCTATAAAACTCTTGAGTGTCAGCCGTGTCGAGGCCGCGAATGGGACCTTCAAAATCGACGGCGCTGAGATCATCCGATGTGACCAAGGTTCGGAGTTCCGACTTAGCGGCGTCGGTTCTCGTCGGTAGGTTATTATCCTCGCTCATCGACTGTCTCTAGGACGCTTGCGGTGCTGGGCGGCTATATTGGCCGCCGAGGCAGCACGTCAAGGATGAACAGTGATGGATCAAGCTGCGATGCTCAGGATCCGCGACCGGCTGGCTATGCATGAATCGGCCGGTATCGAATGGCTACAGCGGCCAGAAGCGAGAACGCAAGTGGCGCCACAGGCGGAATAAGAGCCGCTCTCGGCGCACGTGCCCATCGGGACCGATTACCAGCACGAGTTCGTCATTGATCTTGAGCGCGCCCTCCACCGCAGCAGTGGCCTTTGCGTATTGGAAATAGGTGCTGTTGCGGAGCCAGTGAACCATGCGCTCACTGATTTCTCGCAGGCGTGCATCCTCATCCATGGGTCGCCCCCGTATCGGCTCACGATCGATCACATGGGATCGCTTGGCGGGAAAAGAAGGGTCGGTTTGCCTTCAGCCAATTTTTAAGGCCGAACATCATGGCGCGGGCTCCATTCCGGAGGGAGCGCCACCCAGTTCGTCGTCGCCTTTTTTGATCAGCACTGGCTCGGGCGCGACGTTCAACACGGTTGGCGGCACGGCAACGCGGCGTGCGGTCATGGTGAAGTGTCGCTAAGCGGCCCGCGAGCGGCGGTATCTGCGCGTTGTCGGTTATCCTTTCCAGGTCGCTCCATAGCTTTCTAGCTTGGCCGGTTTCGACCGATTATGGTCAATTCATGCCCGTCTCCGATCTCGACATCCACCGCGCCGCCCATCAGTGGATTGCCAAGCATGGCGACCAAGCTACCGCAATGGCGAGACAGATGGTCGAATGGATGCGCCAAAAAGGCGACGCTGAGGGGGCCGACACTTGGCTGCGCATTATCGTGGCGATCGGCACACTTGGAGAACCGCCGACAGATGCGCGGCATTGAGGGGGCGACTTTCCAAGATGGGGGCCTCGCACCGCATACCAGCGAATGACGACCTTTTGCAGGCCTGCCATTCATGCGTTAAGGGGTCGACAACCGCTTGCCCACGAGAATAGCGCATGAACGACCGTCCGCCCCTCACCGGCACGCTTGGTCACCCGTGGTCTTTCGACCGTCAGCCATGGGCGAAGCGGCCGAGCGCGCCGAGCTTCTCTCGTCGCTCGTCGGATTAAAGCCAATGATGACCCTGCTTCAACGGCAATTTCGCCTCGCTGCAATGCGCACTTTGGCGATCTATCGAGATGACCACGCATCAGCCGTCGCCGAAGGACTGCAAAGCATGTGGCCAGCTCCGCTCGATAGCGACTGGCTCCTCTGGTTCTTGACACAGTTCAAGGTTAGGAGGACGACTGGACGAAGGCTCGACGAATTACTGGGCATCGTCAAATACCTCCGGCGCCGCATCGCGACATTGAAAGCGAACGATCTGGATGGCTTGTTAGATTTATTTGAGCAGCTGACGAGCACATTCCCTAAAAATCACCGGTTCAAGCATTTTCCTAGTGCGGCGAGTAAACTAATTTGGGTACTGAATCCGCGCGCGGGCATCATCTACGATAGCAAGGCTGCAGCGGGCTTAGAGCGGGCGCTCAGGGAGCATGGCTTTGACGCACCATATGACCCAAAGGTCTCAATTCATAATTATGAGCCGTTTGTGATTGCATGGCAGGACCTTTGGAGGGACGAACAGATTCAAGCATTGCTCGACGACGCGGTCCACGTCGTCCGTCACGCAGATCGTAGCTGGAAGCCAAGGCTCGGCTTTCGGAGGCGTGTGTTCGATCAGTATCTCGTAGCCCTGGCACATACAGATACATATCGGGATGGTCCGCGAGACTGGAGCATCTAGCGAGTAAGCTCAGCGAACGAAAGGGAATCCACATATGGCGCATGTGGACCACTCGCACCTCAGGCAGGCCTATTCTGCTGCGCCAGCCTGACGCCCTCGCCCTCTTCGTCGCTCGAAAACTGAACTCCCTCCGCCTCAAGCACTTCCCGCAGCCGCAGCAGCGTGGAGACCGTCGGCATCACCGTCTCGAGCTCCAGGTGCGCGATCGTCCGCCTGGTGATACCGCTGACGACCGCGAGGCGCCACTGCTCCCATCCGAGCAGAGCTCTAGCGGCGCGGCACTGACGCGCGCTCATGATCATCTGCATTTGCGTATTTTCTCCAAGTAATGCCCCGACGTGCGCTCGGGACACGCTTTCGCTTGAACCTTCTGGACAGAATAGTTTACATTTGTAGTGTAATCAACGCCGCGTTTGACCATGTCGACCGTGGCGGAGATCACAAAACGTCAAACGGCGCCCGTTGCGTGATTTGCGCAATATTGCGGAGGCTTGAGTTACACCTATGGCTGGCTTCAATTTCGGGCTATCGGGCCTCAGCGGCGTCTATGGCGGCTATCTGCAAGGGCAGGAAGCCAACAATCAGTTGCAGCTTCAGCAGCAGCAAATCCAGGAGAATAAGCTCAAGGCTCAGGCGGCGCAGCTTGATTATGCGGCGAACGCCACCGCTGCGAATACCGCCGCCGCTCTCGGCGAGGATCTGTCGCAGCTTGGCACCGACTACGGTGTCTCGACGGCGCCGCAGCCCCAGCAAATGAGTCCTGGCCAGCCTTCGGTTCCAATGATTCAGCCGACAGCGCCGCAGCCAACCTCCGCGAGTGTCGCGCCTCAGCCGAGCACTGCACCGCAGCCTTTGGTGACGACCAGCGGGGGCTTGCCCGTGCAACCACCCGGCGGCTACCTGAACCCCTCTGCCTCGGCGCAACCCGCCACCGCACCGCAGCGCGCGCCTGTCGCATCTACCGCGCCGACGCAACCGCTCGCCCCGCCAGCGCCGAACGCCACGGCGCCAGCGCAACCGTCGATCATCGCGCCGCCCAACGCAACGGTGCAGCCAGTCCAGAACGTCCCCGCACCGCAGAGCTCGCCGCCGGGCTCCTTCGTGGGCACGACGAACGCGCAGCCGGGACAGCAGGTCCAGTTTAACGGGCAAACCTATATGGTCGCGCAGAAGGACCAGCGGACGGGGCGCGCGCTCATGGTGCCGGCGCGCAATCCCCCTGTCGCTTCGTCCGCGCAACAACAGATCGTTCAGCGTGCGAACACGGCGCGCGGCGCGTCAGTGATGAACGCGACCGCTGGTCGGTGGGACCTGGGAACGCTCGCTAGGCAGATCATTCGCGCCAATCCTGGTATCGAGAAAAACCCTCAGCTCCTCTTTGCCACGATCGGCAAGGTGCAACACATGCTGACGCCAGATGCCAAGGTTGAATTCCAGCTCTTGCAGCTCCAGAATAAGGAGCAGATCGCGGACATGCAGGCGCAGAACCGGTTAGATGTGGCGAATCTGCGCGGCGACATCATGCAGTCGCTGGCGCAATCGCGCTTCGCTAACCAGACGACGCAACAGGCGGGACGGAACAGCCAACAAGTGCGAATGGCGGCCGTTCGCGCCGGGATCGATCCCGAAGGAAAATCAGACGATGAATTGATGGCCGAGACCGCTCAAAAGCTGGATGCAAAGAACAGCCAGGCGGTGATGGATGACGACACGGCAAAGGACTACGCGCAGGCTGCGGTAACAGACCCTTCATTGCTAGCCCATTTGGGTTACGGCGCCGCTGGTACGGCGAACCGCGCCAAGGTGCTGAAGTATTATTTTTCTGAACTGGACAAACGGAATTTGGATCCTAGCGCCGAAGGACAACAGAAAATCACAATGGCCGGCGCAACGTCAGGTGAGCGCACGGCGTCGACGCAAGCGGCAAAGATTGATATCGGGCTGAAAGAGATAAACGAGTTTGCACCGATGGTGCGCGCTTCGTCCGCGAAAGTCGATCGCACGAAGTACCCCACAGTCAATTCCATCATGGAGGCGGCGCAGAAAGGGACGGGCGGCACGGCTATCGTTACCTTTGCCAACAATCTGGCTGCCCTGAAGAACGCTTACGCCCTGGTTCTCGCTCGCGGCGGCCAAATTACCGACGAAGCGCGGCGTCAAGCGTCCGAGACGATCGACAAGGCTTATTCGGACGGACAGATCAACGCCGCGCTTGATGCGATCCTCGCCGAAGGCAACGCCGCCAAAAAAGCCGCAACAGGGGCACAAAGCGAAATTTCGCAGAGTGTCGCGGCGCCTTCCGCTCGCTCCGCCTCACCATCCAGCTCAGCCGAAACCGGAGGCGTCCAAGCTGGACGCGACGCGCGAATTCAACAAGGTCTAAAGCTCGACGCGCAGATACAGGCGCTGAACGCCGGCCCGCAGACGCCAAAGACCGCGGGGCAGATTCTCGATCTGCAGAACAAAAAGGTCGCGCTCGCCCAGCAAGATGCACGCGCCATGGACACGGCGAAGCGCGCGGGTGTCGATATTAAGAAATACGGCAAGTTCTCGGACGCGCACAACGAGGCGCGCGGGAAGAGCCGCGGCGCGCCAGCTCGCCGGCCTGCGCCGCAAAGCGCACAACCTGGTCAGGCAACCGGCACCGGGACAAAGGATGATCCTATCGTCGTTCAGTCGCAGGATGACGTCGACAATGCGCCGTCGGGCGCATATTTGAGCATTAACGGCACCACGTATAAGAAACCCTGATCCCATGCCGCTGGACATCGACACTTCTGGGCTTCAGCTTGTAGGTCCAACTAAGCAGGCAACTACGCAACGAGTCCCCGCTGCGACGAACAAGATTGACACGTCCGGTCTTCAGCTCATAGGACCGACGGCGCAACTGCGCGCAGCATCCAGTGCCGGCGGTGCAGCGACGAAGCCCGCGCAGTATCCTCCTTCTGGTGTCACTCCGGAAATGCAGCGCCGCGCCAAGGCGTTCGGTGAGACGATCACCGGCCCCGCGTCCGGAAAGGGTCCGTATGAGCTCTTCCAGGAGCGCCAGAAGCTCGAGGCGCGCCTCACCAAAGAGGGCAAGCGTTTCGACACCGACCCCGAGTGGCGGCAACTCGTCAAGGATCAGGCGCGTGCGGGGTCCGCCGCTGACACTAGCACTGCGACGTGGGGCGCTGGCATGGACATCGTCCCCGTCGGCGAAGGCATTGCTCGGGCGGCGGGCGGCGCCGCTCGCGGTATCGGCAAGGTCGCAACTGGCGCCAAGAACACAGTAAAGAACGCCATCAGTGGGGGTGCGGAGAGGCTGGAAGCTGAAGCGTCTCACGCGGCCGAAGCCTTGCGCGGTCGCGCTTCGAAGGAAGTCGAGACTCAGGCTGCGACCAAAGAGCAGCAGATCGGGGAGACGCGCGAAGCGGCGCAGCGCGAAGCGCAAGCGACGGAAGCCGCCGCTGGCGCGGAAGCGGGGCAGACGGAAGAGGCATCGCGCGCCGCCGCTGATCAGTTCGAGGCGGACATCCGCGCCGAAGCGAACCGCGCAACTGCGGAGCACCACCTTGCACAAGGGCGCCTGGACGCCGCGAACAAGGCAATCGACGACGACGTCGCTGCCGATCTGAAGAGGGTTAAACAGCTCACCAATGAGCGGGCGAAGCCGGAAGCGCCGTCCAAGACGCCGCAGCTACCGCAATATCTCAGGGGCAAGCCGATCGAGGGCGCAGTACCGGCACGCGCCAGCGCTGCGCCGAAGCAGCGCATCCAGGGGCTTTCTGGGGAAATCGAGCAGCGCATCCGGGCCGCGCAGCAGAAAGTCCGCGACCATGCGAGCCGCCTCTACACGATGGCGACGAAGACCGCCGGAGAGGCAAAGGTGCCGACCACGGGACTAAAAGAGACCATTCAGAAGTTCATGGATTCCCTGCCGGAAGACGTAAAGATGACCGTCTCTCCGGTTCTCCGCAATCTCGCGTACAGCGACCAAGAGAGCATGACGGTGCAGGAGTTGCAGAACCTCCGCACGACTTTGCGCAGCTTGGGCGACAACCCCAAGCTGACGCCCGATCTCAAAAGTGGCCCCTACCGTCTACTGGCGAACAAGGCCGACCAGCTCTTGCACCTGCCAGGCAATCCGAGGGAGGTGAAAGACGCTGTTCGCATCATCGACTCCGCTGACAAGTTCTATGCGCGGAACATGCGGCAATTTCAGTCGCAGACTCTTCAGAAGATCGCCGATGACGTGCGCGACGGCCTGCCCATGGACGCGAGCAAGGTTCTGGACCTCGCGGCGCGTAGCGGTGAAAGCGGCACACTGAAGCGCATTGTGAATATCGGCGGCAACCGCGTCCGCCTGCAGCTCCGGAACGCCGATCTGGACAATTTGATGTCGGCCGCGAAAGAGCCCGGCACCGACAACATCGACCCCAAGAAATTTTTGAAGGGCGTCGAGGATCGCCAGAAGGACGGCCGGTTGGAGACGCTTTACGGCAACGAGCGCCGCCACATCTTGAACCTTGCTCAGAAGCTCGCGGCTCGAGAAGGCACGCTGCCCGCGTCGGAGATCAAGCCCGGCCGCTTTCGGATACTGGCGCGCCACGTTGAGGAGCTTAAGGGGCGTACCGCAGAGCTCGCCAAGCGCAGCGAGCGCGCAGCGGCAGGCGTCGAGAAAGCACAGACCGGCGCCGAAGCGCAGCGCGCCAAGGGAGCAGCCGAGGCCGAGAAAATCCGCACCAGGGGCGCCACCGAAGCAGAGCGGACACGTGCCACTGGCGAGACGAAGGCGCAAGCGTTGGACAGCATGAAAAAGGATCTGCGTGGTTGGACGGCGCAGCTCAAGAGCACCTCGACGTCGCCTGAGGATGTCGCCGCCAAGACCGACACCATCGCCGATGGTCTCTATCGAAAGGGCTTGCTGTCGAAAGAGCACTACGAAGACTACCTAAAGCGGGTGAAGGACGTGCGCGACAAATACGCCGCTTCCAAGAAGGCGCTTGCGGACCGCAGGGCGGCGCGAAGGCATCTGCTCTTGATTGGGAGGTCTATTTTCGAGGTGCTAGGACTGTGGACAGCGGGGCGCCTGATGCTGGAGCTTTACCGTTCGCTTTAGTCAAGCAATCGTAACGCCCAGGTGCAGGCCAGCCACCCGCAGGCTACAAAGAAAAGTGCCGTAATGGGATTCATAACGAATAGAAAGCAGTAGCCCACGGCTAAGACGAGTAGCGCGCCGACAAAAAGAAGCACCGCTTGCGCAAACACCTTCGCAATGCCGAAAATCCCGGCGCGCAGACCGGTGATCTCGTCGCGGTATTCTGGAGGCGCTATTTCGTGTATTGCCGAGTGCTGCGGCACAGGATGGTGTCGCCGCTGTTCGTTCAGGGCGGCATTCCAAACGGCCACGACGTCGGTGGCTACGGTATCAGCTTGGTGCGTCACGGCGGAGAAATTACTACCGCTGCGCGAGATGCGCAAATCCATTCTACGCGCACGCCACCGCATGCGGCACCGTCCCCGCCGGCCACAGCTCTAATAAATGGGCCGTTATCTCTCGATCCGTCATCAGCTCCGCGCACTTCTGGCACGTGGCAAGCGTGATCCGCGCCATCGTCTTCCGACCGATCACGACGAGCAACGCCTCCGGTTCATCTTCCGGCATCATCTCAAGCCCGCACGATGGATTGGCGCACTGGCAGGAGCGCGAGTCCTCAAAGTCTATTTTCGCGACGATCGCCGCGAGCACGGCATCGATGCCATGATGCGCGATGGCATCAACCGGATCATGTCCGCGCCGCAAGAGGACCAACTCGACCACCTTGCCATGTTCGGCGTAGAAACTTGCCACCGCTTGGCGCGCGTCGTTCGTCATGGTCAATTTCTCGCCGCCATCTTGACGGGACGCTCGAGCTGCTTGAGCAGCGCGGTAGCGAGGCTCTTAGCTTCTTCCGGCGGCAAACTGAAATGTTGCCAGCCGAAGAAGGTCGAGCGCCAGTGTATGAGCGAGTTGCCGCTCGTCGCGTCGCCCTCCGTGGTCCACATCGGGTTATGGACGAGTTGCGCCAACAGGTTAAAGGGCCAACGTGGCGCGATTTCGGGTTTCATCGCGGAACGCAGCCACGCTAGCATCGCCAGGAATGAGTCTAGTTGCTCCGCCGTCATTCGCATTTCTGTCGGGGGATTGGTCGGCACGGTAAAGCGAAGCGTCTTGCCGTCATCCTCAAACGTCCACTTGTCGGATGACGTAGGACGCTCCATGGGAAGCGGCAGCAATGTGCCGGCACCTGCGACTACCTTAGGGTTTTCGTTGGCCACGACGTCACCGCAGGAGAAGGAACGCGAGGCCGAGAAGCACCGCCACATCATCGCGGTCGACCGCACGGGCGAAGGCGCGCAGCGCCCTCATTTTCGCTTCCTAAACAGGACGCCCGCTTCTGCGTCGTCGTCGCCATCCAGGAATTCGGCGCCTGCTGCGGCTAGGACTCTCTCGAGCTTATCGAGGGTGCCGCGTATCGGCTTGCGCTTCCCGCTCTCGAAATCGGCGATCGTGCGCTCGGCAACATCTGCGCGCTGCGCAAGCTCGATACGGCTGATACTGAGTCCGATGCGTGCAAGGCGGCACTGCATGGCTGTAAAAGTGCTGATTTCGTCGTCTTTCACGTCTACACCAAAGGGTGCGATTGCCGGTTCCGTGTCGACGCCCGATCGTCGCTGCCGGAATTATGTAGACGTATTTTATCGACGAGCAAGGAGCTTTTGACCGGCGCACGTCGATTTCGCCCTTAACTTCGCCAGTTTTTTTGGTTCCAATGATTCGAGATGATCGGGAGCGGCCCGATCTGTTGCATGAGTGAGCGGATATGAACGAGAAGCAAATTCGCGGTTGGAAAGCACTCGCGGAATTTTGGGGAAAATCTGTCGCGCAGACTAAGCGAGACTGTCGAAGCGGTCACCTCCCGGCGCCGCGCTTGCTGGGAGCGAGCCTCGTCTGGGATCGCGCCGAGCTCGATCGGCTGGTCGCCGAGGCACCGCGGCGCCGCTACGCGCCGGATGCGGCTTAAGGAGAAAAGCGATGGACGCAAAGCGAGACTGGACTGAGCGCGAGATCCTCGAGGAAACCGAACGCCGACATAGCGGCCCCGGTTTTTTCAACGTGCTGGCGACCGTCGGGGAGCTGATCGACTTTTTCGCCGAGCATCCGATCCCCCGCGCCGCGCTGGCGGAAGGACGCAGGGCAGCCGGTCACGCTCTTCGAAATCGAGTGGCACAACGACGTGGGCGGCCCGAGCGCGTACATTAGCGTCGTCTCTTACGATGTCGCGGAGCAGTTTCGGGAAAGGTTCAGCGTCGGATGGCTGACCAGGAGGGGCGTGCAGGACCTGCTTGAGTGGGATGCCTTCAGAGCTGGATAACCGGCGGACTCACAATCGTCTAGACGCCTGAACGCCCAGTAATGCGAGGATTACGCAACAAGAAGCCGCACAAGCCTATGCTAACTTATTGATATACCGACAAACATCGAAAAACCCGCTTTACGCTCGTTATTTGTATTGCGTGTAGATTTCGTGAGCTGTACTTTGTTCGCCAGGAGGTTGCTGTGGTCGATCCTTTGACAATTTCAGGCGTGGAGCTGAAGTGCGCTCGCATCCTACTTGGCTGGAACGTCGAGTTAGTCGCGCGCTATGCGGGCGTCGGTGCCGCCGCCGTTTATGCAGCCGAGCACGACCTTGCCGTCGCTGAGCAGCGTCGCCGCGCGATCGTCCGCGCCCTCGAGAGTGGCGGTATTGAATTTATTCCTCACGGGCTGCGCAAACGTCCAAGCGCAGGCGCGGCGGTGTCGGAAGAGTTGGCTATCGCCTAGAGACAAGAAAAGCGCCGTTGGAAGCGGCGCCTTTCCCAAAACCGATAGGGCTTCACAAGAGCCCTTGAACAGGAGCAGCACAGTTCGAGCTGGAGGGCTCAAAGTGTCCAAGAACTTTATACACGCCTCATGCGCGAGGCAAGCGCGCAGTGCGCAAACTGCCCATTTTCTTAAAAGCAACCCTCGACGCGTTTCACGTCGACCTTTGCAGCGATCGCGCTGCGGAGAGTCGCTATGAAACCCCTCGCGATCGACGACGAAAAGGCTCGCACGTTCCTGCGCGAGCTCGCTCCCGAAGACGACGTTTTCACATTCGGGTGCTGCGACGATCTGGCATCGCGCAGGGATCCTCGCCTCTCGTCCCCTCCCCTTCGCGGAAGCCTGGACGCTTGCCTTCCTACGCTCGCGTGGCGCCAGGCGGCCGGCTGCGGCGTGTTTGTTGCGGTGAACGACGTGAGCCGCTGGGGTCTCGCCGCGCGCTACGTGACGAAAATCCGCGCGCTCGTTGCTGATGACGACCGGCCGGAGGATTGGCCGATCTGGGGCGCACCCGATATCGTCACGGAAACCGCCCCAGGACGTTTTTGTTGCTTCTGGCGCCCATCCGGCCGGATCGCGGTGGAAGATTTCGCCGAGTTCCAGACGCTGCTTGGAGAATGCGTCAACGGAGCTCCCACGGTGCGCGACGCGGCGGTCACGGTGCGGCTGCCGGGCACGCTGAACTTCGAAAATCCCAACAATCCGTTTCGCGTGAAGCTGGTCAAGCCTGCGCTCGCCTGCGCGCAGCCTGAAATGAGGCGCGCGGCAGGGGGTGGATCATGAGTCCCGATCTCCCCACCGCAGAGGCATTCCTTCGGGTGCTCGACCCCACGACCGATGAATTCCTGTACCAGACCGCAGACGACTGGAAAGAGCGACCGAGGGGCAAAAACGGTAAGCTGGCAGCGATCCGCTATGGCACGCTGAAAGAGCATACCGCCGAGCTGTGCGCGCTCAGTGCGAGGGGTGCAGCCGTGTGGGTCATGGTGAACGCCGGCGGAAGTCATCCCCCTCCCGGCAAGAATGCCGTAAGAAACGCCGATATCGTCACGCGCATTCGGTATCATTGGGCCGACTTCGACGAAGAGCCAGCGACCAACTGCAGTCGCTTGGGCATCAAGCCGGACATCATCGTGCAGTCCAGTCCGGGGAAGTACCAGCTCTATTGGCGCGTCAGCGATGTCCCGATTAAGGACTTCGAACCCCGGCAGGAGCGCCTTAATGCACTCCTAGGCGCCGATCCCCAGCTTAAGGATTTGCCTCGGGTGCTTCGCTTGCCGGGCTTTCCGCATCAGAAAAAGCCCGCTGCGCCCTTCATGGTGCGGATGATCTGGCCACAGGTGACGCCATGACCACGACGCACGCGGAATTCGAGGCAGCACTGTGTGCGGCCGAGGCAGCGCACAATATCGCACCTCCCGCCCTTGAGCCCATTGCCGCGGCACTCAACGGTCTAGGTGCAGCGCCAGTGTACCTGACGGGGGGTGATCCGATCGCTGCGGCCAAAGCAGCAGGATTAGCGGATGTCGCTCCCGAGCCATGGTCCGAGGAGGCAGAGGCAAAACTAAAATCGGCCTTATCAGCTATCCCGGAGGGGGCTGTTCCGCGATCTTCCTGGATCGACACCGGAATGGCGCTGAAGCGCACCGGTTGGGGCGAGAGGGCGTTTCAGATATGGGTTTGGTGGTCTCGGGAGTTCGGTGGAGACAAATTCACCGGAGAGAACGACAGCCGCGCACAGTGGAATTCGTTTAAGGACCGCGGCAACGCTTCGGGCGAAGTGCATGTTGGATCGATCTTCTGGCAGGCAATGCAGAAGGGCTGGACTTGGACGCCGACCGCTTCGCCTACCACTCCGCTCTTTGCGCTATCGACGCCAGCGGCACCGCTCGACGCCAGCGCATTGCTCCAAGAGCTCGACGCCGAAACCTGGGTCAAGCTGGAGACCAAGCCCAGCACGAGGTTCCTCGGCGACGTCATTACGGACGACTCCCGGGCGTCTATTTCGGCACAGACCGGTATCGGCAAAACCCTGTTCATGATGCAGATGGCCATCGGCATGGCCTCTGGGCAAGGCTTTCTGCATTGGGAATGCGATCGTCCTGCACGCGTGCTCATCCTCGACGGCGAAATGCCGACCGACCTAATCAAAGAGCGCCTGGCCGACGCGATCCGGCGCGGAAATGCCAAGATTCCGCCCGGCAATCTGTTGGTATATGCCTGTGATCGCGCCGAGGAGTTCGCGGAAAAATATCCTGGTCTCGGCCTCTTTGAACCGCTCAACACACCAGCAGGACGGCAATTCGTTAAGCGTCTCGTCGCCGCCCTGATGCCTGATGTCATCTGCTTCGATAATGTCATGAGCCTGTTAGTAGGCGACCAAAAAGACGAGGAGACGTGGTCCGCCGTGCTGCCTCTCGTCACCGATCTGACCAAAGCCCGGATCGGACAACTTTGGCTCGACCACCACGGCCACAACGGCACGCGCCAGTACGGTACGAGCACGAAGCCGTGGCGCTTTGACTCGCAGGCGGCGATGCTACCGCTCGAGAGAAAGGATCTTGCCCCTACCGAGGTTGGCTTCACGCTCACATTCGAGCAGGCCAACGGAGGCAAGCATCGGCGGCGGAAGCCAAGCAACTGGCACGACTTCGACACGATCACCGCGCGACTGCTTGCCGACGCGTGGACCTACGAGTTCGAGGGGAACAAGAAGCGCGAGCTCAAAAAACCAGCCGAGAGGCAATGGTATGAAGCTTTGCGCCGCGCCTTCAACGCCAGCAAGACCCCATGCCAGACAACTTTGCGCGACTGGTGGGATGCAGCGGCATCGGAGGGCATAGTCGCCCCTATCAAGGACGACTCCAAGCGACGCGATCGGATGGGCGCCCTCCGCACATACGTAAAGATATTCAAGGATGTGGGGCTGATCCGCGTCGCCGATGAGACAGTCTTTGACCTGAACCCTTCGCGCTCTCCGTCATCTGCAGGGGGCAAACCATGATTCTCACATGCGACTGCATGAGAGCCGAGAGCGCCGCAAGAGAATCCGCCCATGCCCCATGAGAATTCTCGCACGCGGCCCGTGCTACAGCGCGTCCCTCTCATAGTAGGACGACCACCGAGCACACAATTCTCGCGTGAGGAACTGCACGCTGCGCGCGAGAGCATGGACACCCTCACACATGCTCATCCGTGGCTGACCAATGTGGGCATAGAGACCCGTGCAAGTGCCGCAGACGCCGCGTGCATACCCGACAATCGCGCCCAGCTCTTGCGCGAAGATTCCCTTGCAGACTTCATCAGAGCGCGCGAGTGGCTCGCACAATGGCGCGAGACTTCTGCATGCAAGATGCCGGCCGCTCTCCTGGTAGAGCTCGCGCAGCCCTGGATAGGTCCCGTGTCTCACGGGGTGTTTCTCGCGGCAGCTCTCGCGGAGAGCTTCCGAGTACGCCAGATCGACCTATTGAGCACGCAAGGCGTCGTCAACGTCTCCCAGCGAGCCATATCGCGCTGCCGGCGCGAGCTGGCACGGCGCGCGCGACTCGCCGCAAGAACTGCACAGGAACAGCATACACCCGCACAGTAGAGGAGAACATTTATGGGGCGCAAAACGTCGCTATCGCAGGACGGACTTGTCGGCCTCGCGAAGGATCTGCTGCTAACTCGCAAACTCCTGCTGGACGGGCTATTGCTCGAGCTGGTGCCCTGCGCGCAGCCCGGACAGAAGGTCGAAGACGTGCCGCCGGTCTTTGCCACGAAAACGGCGATCGGCGCGCTGACGAGGCTGATAGCCCTCCTGCGCGACGAGTATGGGGAGCGCTTCAACGGCGAAAACCCGTACAGCGTCCCCTCTCCGCTACCGGAACCAACGAAGCCGCAAGGCAAGCTCCCTTCACCCAGCGCCGTCGGCCAGATCGTCGGCCTCTTGCAATATCTATCCAGCAGTCAGACGCTGCGCGACGCGCTCGCCAAAACGCATGGGCGCGACCACCCCATCTCTAAGGCGCTGAAGACGGTCGAGACCGCAAGCCGCATCGCAGCCGCGACCCTGGAAACTCCCAAGCTGCCGGCCCTGGCCGATGAGGTGACCGAGCTCGGCGCCATGCTCGACAAGGCGGCGCGCGGCGGGCTCCGGAAGATGATCGAGATCAACGAGCAACCGCTGAACATGGAGAACGGCTCCATCTTCTCCACGCAGCAGCGCAATGCGCAAAATTCCGTCTCCGCCAAGATTCGCGTCGACATCGCCGCGATGCAAAAGAGGACGGACCGCGAAGATAAGCTCAAGGAGCTCATCCGGCGCCTCAAGGGCGAAGAGCCGCGGCAGCTCGTTGAAGTGTCAAAGCCCGCGAAGCCTGAGAAGTAGATCGATCTTCCGCGACCGCGCGCGGGATCGAAAAGCATCCGGCTGCACCCGGGCTGCGAATGCAACGATGGCGCGCGCCGCGTTCTGCACGGCAGCCAGGCGCGTCGCGTCGACGATCGGCGGATCCTCCGGGTTCGGACCCGGACGAGTTGTCGGCAGCAGAACGATCTCGTGCAGACGCTTCAAGCCAGTGCGCGCGGCAGTGTCGAGCATTTCAGCCAGCTCGCTATCCCCCTTCTCGCACCTATCGATTATCAGGCGATAGGCACGATCGGCGCGCTTCAGCAGGCGCGGGGCGTCGAACGGCAACTGTGATTGCGGCTTCATGCGCCGCAGCTCGGCGCCCGTCGGGAACGGGAAACGTTCGATGATCCCCGCCGCCCTCGCGGCCTTCATGCGCTCGATCCATCGTCTCCGCCCAGCAACCATGGCAGCCACTTGGATAGCGCGTCCCTCGGGGGTCTTCGACCCTGAAGACATGCCCCCATGATGCTTGCACCGCCAGTGACCTTTGGTCGGGAATTGACGGCATGGCTCGCCGATTCTGAGCCTTCGAGCGCCGCAGCGGGGTTTGGTCGACATACTAGATATAGTGGGTCCAAGGGTTGAAGGTTGCGGGTTTCAGCTCGCCGATTTCCCATAATACAGCGCCCCGGATGTGCTGCAAAGTCCTTTAGTCCTAAAAGAGTTGTGCTACATATCATCTCGGAAAGAGACTAAAGTATACTCATCACGCTGATAAACGGGGCGCCCTAACTGCGTGAAAAGTTCAATACCAGGACGATACCGGAGCCCAAAAAACCGCAGAAAACCTCGATACCGGGGACGATACCGGAGGGGTGTCCGGTATTGAGCTTTTGACGCAACTTCGAACCTGCCCGGTATCGTCCGGTATTGAGTCGGTATCGAGGTTTTCTGCGGCTGGTATCGTCCGGTATCGTGTATTTGCATACCGCCCGGAGGGTCCGGTATCGTCGGTATCCCCCCTTATAAGGGGGATACCGATACCGCCCCGGTACCGCCGCTACCATCTCCGTGGCAAAAGAATCTCCGTTCCCGTCCGACCGCGGACACCAGGGGACTTGCCAGCGCGCTGGGAGCAACCACCCGTCCCGGGGCTGCGCCCCCCCCCCCTCCCTAGATATAGATCACCCCACCGCGACCATCGGCACCACGTTCGATGCCGCAGGCTTGCCGCTCACGATCTCCTCAAGCCTCCGCCCCCACGCCGTCAGCGCCTGGCGCTTCTCCGCGTCGTAGCTGTAGACGTCGTAGATGCTGCCCACGGTGCGGTCGACGTGATTCAGGACGCGGTCCTGGATGAAGCGGGAGAACCCGAGCCGGCCGAGATTGGTGGCCACGGTGCGGCGGATGTCGTGAAAGCTCCACCCGCTGGTGCCGCTGGCCTTCAGCAGCTCGGGGTGGTCGTCATAGACACCGAAGCGCAGCCCGGTCTTGCCGCGCGACGGGAAGACGCGCCCTGCCCTGCTACCCGGCTCAGCAATAGCGGCGAGGAGCTTCCGCGCGACCTCCGTTAGGTAGACGCGATGCGGTAAGCCGTTCTTCACTCCGCTGCCCGGTTGCGTCCACCAATCACCGTCGATCTCAGGCCATTCCGCTTCTGTGACTTCGGCCTTGCGCGCAGCGGTCACGAACAGCAGCCGGTAGACGTCCGCCAGCGTCGGGTCGATGCCGGGCAGCGCCCGCCAGATCGCCCGGATTTCGTCATCGGACAGCACGCGCTCGCGCCGACGTTCCTTCGACGGCTTACCGAGATGGCCGCACGGGTTGTGCTCGACCCCGCCCTCTTCGGCGCCGATCGCCCAATTGAACAGCTTGCGGGCCACCTCGAGCGTGCGGTTGGCCTGGATGGGAGCGCCACGAGCGACGATCGCGCCCAACATAGCGCGGATGTCCGCCCGGGTGATGTCGCACGCCTTGCGCGCCCCAAAGCGCGGGATCAGGTCTTTGCGCAGGATGTTCTCGTCAGCCTTCCAAGATCGCTTTTTCGCCTTGGCGTGCTCCTTCACGTAGAGCTCGGCCAGTTCCTTGAACGTGCTGGCGCGCCGCTGCTGTTTCTTCTCGGCAGCGGGATCCTCGCCCACGGCAGCGCGCCGCAGGACTGCCTTGGCTTGGTCGCGCGCTAAGGCAAGCCCGAGCGTGGTGGAGAGCGTCCCGATCGTATAGCGCCGCAGGGTTCCCTTGCAGCGATACAAGACGATCCAGGAACGAGCGCCGTTGCTCGTCACCCGCAGGCCGAAGCCGGGCGTTGTTGGATCGAAATACTCGACCCGCCCGCGCTCGGGCGCTGGGAGGCTAAACACGTTCCTTGCAGTGAGGTTCTTTGAAGGCATGGGTTTTCCCTAGGCTGGGGTAATGGCGGGGTAACACGCCTCGCGATCTGTGATGATCGGAAACGATCGGCTATGATCTCTACGCGTGTCGCCATCTTCGCCTGATAAGCCCCCGGAAATGCGACGTTATCGCAACTTGTCTGGGTTCGCCTATGAATCAAGTCAGATCACCTTAGCTCACCTTGGATCGTCTCAGATCAACCGACAATCGGCTGTTAACCGCTTGGCCGGGGGTTCGAATCCCTCCCCGGGAGCCATTTCATCTCCCACGCCAGGGCGCAACACCGCGCCCTGGCGATTCATTTTG
>Ga0335073_10001845_pt1 | contig 28679 bp, 27 predicted proteins | sample Lox_Sample_22_FD_207093 | JGI IMG/M metagenome (GOLD analysis project Ga0335073, IMG submission 207093) | Soil microbial communities from Loxahatchee National Wildlife Refuge, Florida, United States - Lox_Sample_2.2 | ecosystem: Environmental > Terrestrial > Soil > Wetlands | place: USA... | reverse complement strand
ACTCTTCGGAGTTGAGCCTCCCGGCGACATACACACCCCACGCTTTGTCCCGCCATGCAGGCGAGTCAAGGAGGTGCCTTGCACGTACTGTCTCGCTCTCTGGAATGGATTGCGCCGCTGCGCAAAACACGAGCGCTAGTGCGGGGAATACCAGCCGCATGCCGGTTTAGACGTTCAAAACGGCTGCAAGGTGTCCGCCTGCGAATCTCAACTTGGACCCTCGTGCGTTTCTCGCTCACCCATTCAGCTGTTGGAGGGGAGGTTTCCCATTAGTGCGGAGCGCTGTTACCGTGCGGAAACTTCAAGCGGCTGAATTGAGGAGGCGAGAATGAGACGCATCGCCCGCGTTACATCGATCGCTCTGCCGGTCCTGGGTATTTACTACTGGGACTCGGCTGGTGCAGCGCTAACGGGCACGAACGTACTCGCGTTGGTGGCGGGTGCCGCTATGGCGGTTCGTGCGCGGCTCAAGAAACAATTTGGGACTTCATCTTTCTTGGGATTGGAATCTTCGGTAGGGCGTCCAGAATTTCGCACTCCTGGAAAAATGGTTTCCTCCACGGTGATGGGGAGCGACTGATTCCAAGGGCACTTAAATGTGGCACGTAACGTGCCAGATCCGCCCCAACCAGCTTCCTTGGTGCGCTTTCGAATCCTTGGGGGGCATAAATCCCGCGCCAAATATCTCGGCTGGTGAGGAGGAAATTTGAAAACGATTTTGCGCCTTTCGTCGTTAGCTTTATTGGTTATGGGTGTCTCGGCATTAGCCTCCGCTCAGGTGGCGCCGAATGCTCCGGAGATCAGCCCGGCTGCCGGTATGAACGCACTCGCGTTGCTGGCGGGCGCCGCGCTAGTTGTCCGAACCAAATTCAAGAAGTAAGTTTCACGAATCATCGGGCGGATCTGCGGGAAAGGTCCGTCCGATTTTGTTTTTGTCATTGCCCGGTTAACGGGGCGGCGCGTGACTTGGCTGGCTGATTTTAGAACTGGCGGAGAGGGGGGGATTCGAACCCCCGGTACAGCTTTAGACCGTACGACGGTTTAGCAAACCGCTGCTTTCGACCACTCAGCCACCTCTCCGGGGATGAAATTGATCTCGAAAAGAATGGTACCACATCGAATCCGGATAGATCGAGCTTACTGCGGTACAATAGCGGTCGAAGGCATCTGCCGTGCGCCCGTAGCTCAGCTGGATAGAGCGTTTGCCTCCGGAGCAAAAGGTCGGCCGTTCGAATCGGCCCGGGCGTACCAAACAACCCTCCAACTTCTCTAACACATTACAGCAGGTGCGATATGCATTCAAATTTGTGTGCAGTTGTGTGCAGAATGTTGGTGGCGTGTCAGCAGACAGAGCAGGTCGTACCGTGATATGATCGCGCCGCCATGCAAAGCCTTCGTTTTATCTGCACTACTACACCATCGGCGTGTTGCCAAGCGACGGCTCTTCTGGTGGAAAGCAGGCCGGGCGGGATGGTTGGGCGCGTCTGCCTGAAGTGCCGGACGCGATCTGACTACGTCGCAGTTACGGACCTGCCGGACCTTAAATGCGAGCACTGTGAGACTTCCTTAACTGTGAGCCAGGAGGTCGAACACCATCGCAACTATTACTACCTCTGCCCGAAGTGCCGTCGCCAATGGCGGCTTGCCAGCGTGTTACCCAGTTGGAATCAACTGTTCCCGTACTCTGGCTTGGCGGCAGACCAGGACATTCATCGGTGAATTTTATTGCATGGTTACTTCCGACCCGGCTTGCCATTCCCCGAATTTCTCGTTCAATAGTCGATCCAGATCCTCGACGGCCGCGCTCACGCCCGCCGGGATCTCGGGCATGTACACTTTGATCGTCCGGTCGGGCATGCTATGGCGCATGGCGCCTTGGACGTCCTTCACCGTCGCGCCGGTCTTTTGCATCCATGTCGCGAAGGTCCGACGGAACGCTTGAAAATTCACTGCAGTGGCCTTGTCCCGCACCGGATCGCCTTTCTTCGCTTCTCGGGCGGTTTGGCCATTATGCCCCCGCGGATCGCGGCCGGCACGATCACGTCGCGCTCGTAGTTGTGGCCGGAGATAGGCTGGCCGGTAGAGGCGGGAAAGACCAGAGCGATCGGCAGACAACGCGGTGCCTCGCCGCGCACGCGCTCCTCCTCGATGTCATTCCACCGGAGCGCGAATCGTTCACCGGGTCGGAATCCCATCGAGCAGAACATCGGCACGATCAGGCGGTCGCGGAATCCCAACCGGGCAAGAAACGCATCGATCTCGTCGAGCGCCAGGAATCGTCCGGGCGGTTTGCGCGTTGGGGGTCGTTGCGCAGTTGGGGCATGATTTCGGGATTGATTGTCAGGACGACCGGCACCATGCTGCCGTGTAAATCTGCCGCCCATAAAAACAGCCACGCGCGATGGTTCATTGCCGATCGCAAACGAGGCCGTCAGGCGGTCTCGGCTTCAGCTGTCCCGGTGTGTCTTGGCTGCTTCTTCTTTTGTTCGGCCTCATGTCGGGCTGCTGCAAGCTTTTCTGCGTGGCTGCGCATTCGCTGTTCCGTGAAGACAACGGCGCTTTTTTCATCGGGCTGCGCCTGCTGCTGCAGAAGTTCCCGGCACAACAGCGGAAGCTCCTGAATTCGGATTCCGTATCCTGGGATCAGAGCCAAATCCACTTCGACCGTGTAGTCCATCCGGCTGGCATCGATTCTGCCCTGAAAGGCGTAGGTCCGAATGCCGGCGGCCTGGGCAAATCCCGTGAGAAAGAATTGGGCATTCCGGCCTTCTTGCTTTGGCGCCGTCGAGTTGTCGATCATATCGTTCCACCCATATCGTCCAACAATCGCCGATTACACACGGGCTCGTACTCCAGAATCAGCCGGTCCTGTCTAGCCCGCCTCCCGCCAACACCGCAGAGCTCAAACACAAATCCCGTGGGCAGTCTCTGCAGGAGTGCCGAATAGCCTTTCTGAAGATCGTGCAACAACGAGGCTTGGATGTTATCGCTCTCTCCGATAAAGATCCACTCCCGTGCGTTGGAGATGCCGTATATACCTGACGCGGCCGGGGCATTAGCCCGTACCGAAACCCCTGTGAAAGACCGGGGAGTGAACTGTTCAAACGGCATCTGGAAGTCCATTCCGGTTAGTGGAAAGGTGCACGCTGGGGGCGCGCCTCGACGCGGCGATAAACGCCGATCCCGAAGCTTCGCGAGCCACGGACTTGAGGCGCACGACGAGGTCCTTTCCCATTGCCAACTCCGCCCGGTCTCCTTTATAGCCCGGCATTTTCGGATCGATGAACTCCCGGCGGAACAGCTGATCCGACGTCAGAGCGGTTAAAAGCAAAAGCTCATCGAAGGTCACTTCAATTTTTATGGTCTTCATAAAGGTCGGCCCCCTCCAGGGCTGTTCCTGGTCCCGCATTCGACACGCTCATCCATGTAGCGTCTGCCCGAACGCTTGCCATCCACGCGGCGCACTACGCATCCCGGATAAATCGCGCCCAAGGCCGCTTTCGAAATGCTGCCGCGGGCTCGAACGCGACTAGTAAGTCCTGTCACAGCGACTCACTGCCCGGATTGCGATCCGTAATGGACGGCATGGAGAGCAGCGGTAGCCACTTGAGACTGGTCAATGAAACTGAGAACGCTGCGCCTGCGAGCACGATGGCAACGAGGCCCAGCTGGTTAGCAAGCCGAAGAACCGGAATTGCTGGATTGAAAAGCAGCGCGATTGCGAAGAAACAGATCGTCCAACGATGCTTGTTCAGATGGAGTGCCTGAAGGGCCACAACTACGGCGCCCGAGCATACGGCTATCTTGAACAGGAGCTCGTAGTTCGAGATCCATTGCCAAAGAACGAAAGCGCCGAAGAGCACCGCGATACAAAGCCACTTTACAACGCGTGTACGCATTGAACCTCCCGGGTGGGGTGGGTAGCTAAGAGGTGGGGCGGATCGTCTGCCTTAGTTCAGGCAATCTGCGAGTGAACGGGAATGTTCACTTCCCCTCCATTATCCGGCCTGCGCATGAGAGTGTCAAATAAACCGCAAAGAGCGACGCAATCGGAATGCCATTGCAGACCTGTGGCGCGCAACGCAAGTGCATGCGGTTGGGCCTTATCGACGGGCATCGCCAGACTGCCTATTCGGTTCCTGCGTATCGTTATAGCTTCCGCATCGCTTACACTCAATGACCATATTGGTCAACCGTCGCCGATCGACGCCTACAACGAGTTCGGCTTGACAGTTCCCGCAACAGAGAATCGGCGCATCAAGCGCGTCACCTTGAAATGCGACCGTGTGGTCAGCCGGGGCCTCTATGAGGCACCGCTCTGGGTCGCGTTCGACAACGCTCAGAAAAATTCTACGCTCCATGGGATTCTTCCAAGAAATCAGTATCCGCGGAGCCGGCCATCGCGACACTGTTTAGGGCGTGGCAGATCGCCCGCAGAGCGCGTGTCGCCGGCGGCCGGGTTGCGGGATTTACGATCCACCAATCCATTTAAGAATTCCACCTGCCAACAACACCGGTCCCGTGGCAATGCTACCGATGATACGCCACGGGCGTCCCCGTGCCCGGTCCTATGATCTACCTTTTTCAACCCACTATTGCCAAACTTTGTTCATCCAGCTCGATGTTTGCTTCTCGCTTCATGCGTTCCCTCCTCAAGATTTGGTTCCTTGGCGGCAAATAAAGTCCGGCTGGGTTGTGTTATTCATTCATCCCTCCCCGTTCCCGGCAGAGAGTGGCGCGCCCGGTTCGGGCCGCTCGGTAGAGAGAACCAGCCTAAGTATTGCACGATAGGAAGACCAGCGCGCGTGAAAAACAGGACCGCGTGCAAGCGACGGCTTTACCCAAATCGCCTTGATCCCCCGGGTGGGGGTTTCCGCCCTCGCGTCCGGCGAAGCCGTCGACGGTTCCCGGAATGTGCTACCATCGGAACGTACGAAGTTTGATCTGCTGGCTTTCTCCCCTCACCGGTAGCGGTTCGCCGATTCTCCTTCCTCACAATTTGAACAATGAAAACTTTCTCTGAACTGTCCCTCTCTCCTTTGCTTGAGACTAACCTCTCCAGAAACGGCTTTGTCACGCCGACGGCGATCCAGCGTGCTGCGATCGAACCCGCACTGGCCGGTAAAGACCTGATCGCCACCGCCCAAACCGGAACCGGCAAAACGCTCGCCTTCGTGCTGCCCGTCATCCACTCCCTCACCGGCAAGGAGCTGCATGCCGGTATTCAAACGGTCGTCCTGAGCCCCACCCGTGAGCTGGCACTACAAATCAACGAGACCTTCGTCACCATGGCTGCCGGCAGTGGCTTGCGGACGGCGGTCGTAGTGGGCGGCTTGAGCGAACACACTCAGTTGCGGGCGATCCGCGACGGAGCGCAAGTAGTGATTGCCACCGCCGGGCGGTTATACGACTTCCTCTCCCGCCGGCTGATCAATCTGTCTCGCGTCCGGATCCTGGTGCTGGACGAAGCGGACCGCATGCTCGACATGGGCTTTCTCCCTACGATCGAACGCATCATGGCGGCGCTTCCCGCGAACCGGCAGATGCTTCTCTTTTCCGCAACCATCGAAGCTTCGATCCAGCGACTATTGACTTTGCATGTTCCGAATGCCGTGCGGATTGAAGTCGGCTCCATCACCAAGCCTGCCGAGCACGTCGACCTGCGGTTGTACGAAGTGGAACAAGTCCACAAACTCGGACTTCTGGAAGAACTCTTGCGGAAGCACGAGGGTTCGTTTCTGGTGTTTGCGAGAACCAAGCACGGCGCGGACCGGCTCGCGCGAAGGCTCGCCGACGGCGGCGTCAGGGCGGCGGCGATTCATGGTGATCGCAGCCAGAATCAGCGCAACCAGGCCCTCCGCGGATTTCAATCCGGGTCGTATCGAGTGTTGGTCGCTACCGACGTCGCAGCCCGCGGAATCCACGTCGACGGCATTTCGAACGTGGTGAACTACGACGTCCCCCAGGCGCCGGAGGATTTCATCCACCGTGTGGGTCGCACGGGCCGCGCCGGAGCTCGCGGAACCGCCTCCACATTCGGCACTCGCCTGGAGCGGAGCACCGTATCGCAAATCGAAGGCAAACTCGGTATTCGCCTGACCCGCTATACCCACGCCGGTGCTGTCGCGGAGATTCAGACCGATCCAATCGCGGAACGGCCGCGCCGCTGGCGGTCCTTCGGACCTGGGCGTGGAAGGCGAATCCGGCGCACTGCGTAAAGCCGTACGGCGATTACGCACGCATCCATGTTCTGAACGGATGGAAAGTCACCTCCGTCCTTCGGTCTGGTGCGGAACGCGCGGCATTTCAGATACCAACGGGCATCGGCATCGTTTACGGTTCCGAGTCCGTGGTAGACTGAAAGGGCCTTTTGAAAGTCCCGCCGGAGCTTGGCCGTCCTGATCTGCCTCGTCTAGCCCGCCAATTGAAAGACAGAAAGAGTAAAAGTGAAGAATATTTTTGTAGGCAATCTGGATTTTGCCGCTACCGATTCATCCGTACGTTCCATGTTCGAGCAGTATGGAACGGTTGATCGCGTCAATCTGGTGACGGATCGTGACACCGGCCGCCCCCGCGGCTTCGCGTTTGTGGAAATGAGCGATACTGCGGCAGCCGATCGGGCCATCGCCGGCCTGAACGGCACGAGTCTCGAAGGCCGCGCGCTGAATGTCAATGAAGCTCGTCCCAAGACCCCGGGTGGCGGGGGAGGAAACGGCGGCGGCTACGCGCGTCAACGCCGCGAACCGCGCTGGTAACGAACTTTCGAGATAGCGGGCGGTCCGTCCAGAACGGGCCGCTCGCCACATTGTCCGGCTTGCAAGGAGGAGACCGCACTGGAGACCTTCAAGAAACGCCAAAAGGAAATGCGGCGGTTGGAACGTCAGCGGGATAAGGCCGCCAAGCGCATGGAAATCAAGGCTCGCAAGGCCAGCGGCATCACGAGCGGATCGGATACCGATGGCCCAAAAACCGAAGACACCGTGGAAGCCGGCGGCGAGGTAGATTCATCGGCGGAGGTTTGAGGCAATCCTCAATGTCCGGCAAACGAAATCTCGTGGAGATCCGGTATATGGGATTTGACCAGAGGGAGAATTCCCGTGTGTATCGGTTCGAGGTCCAGACCGGCAGACGGTCGACGAAGGAAGTCTCGGTCACTGCCGATATGGTAGTTTTCCGCGAATATAGGGTCGCCATTCAAGAAGGCCCGTTCCTTTGCGGAAATAAGTTGACCGCCGATTTGGAACGAGGCTGGGACGGCGAGCACGAATTGACCGTTGCCGATGTCCGCGCCCACGCCGATGCCAAGGCGCTTGCCGATGCCGAACGCGCCAACGCTCGCAAGGCGCCGCGCCTGCGGTCGGCAGTGCCGACGGCCTTAACACCACAGAAGTCGCCCCGGGGCAACCTCGGAATGTGATCGTAGCAAATGCCGTTTGCCAGACATAGCGGTTATTCCTTCACGGCGTTCTCGATAACGATGAACGCTCCGGCGTGCGGAGGCATTTATGGGCTGTCCAATGCCCAGTCCTGGATCTACATCAATTCGGTCGACGATATCCGCGCCGCTTTGCTCGATCACGTGAACGAGCGCAGCCCTACCCCTGATTTCCGCTCGGTGACTGGCTTCACCTTCGAACTTTGCGACACGGCCGCGCGATCGCAACGCTGCAGCCACCTAATCAACGAACTCCACCCCATCGTCCAAGGACATTCCCTGTGGCCATAGGCTCCCGCCCAGGAGCCTCTCCAGCGAAGGACGAAAAAGTTGCCCGCCGCGGAGTGTGTCGGTTTGCCTGGCGTTGGATTACGCGATTACAGTAAGTCAATGTCGGAGCCGCGACGGGCATCCACCATGGGTTCAGAAATGGAAGCCGGCCGGGTGCCTCGGGGGAATCCTAGTGGTTCTCCGCAACCCCACGAGTTCTAATTAAAGTGTCAGTGAATATGGGCCCATGGGGAGCAATACCGTACCGACGCGACCGCGCATTGTCATTGCCGAAGATTTCGTCCTGATCCAGGAAAACATCCGTCGGTCGCTTCCGCCCGACTGTGAGGTCATCGCCACGGTTGAAAACGGCGCGGCCGCGTTGGACGCTGTCGCCGCCCTTCAACCCGACATTCTCCTGCTGGATGTATCCCTCCCGGACATCAGCGGCTTTCAGGTAGCCAAAGAATTATCAGGGACAAACCCTGCAGTGAAGGTGATCTTTTTGACCGCGCACGCCGACCGCTCCTACGTCGAGCGGGCGTTCGAGATGGGCGTCAAGGGCTATCTGCTGAAGGGGAAAATGTGGACCGAGTTGCCGAAAGCGATCCGCGAGGTTCTGGCAGGGGGCGTGTACCGCTCTCCCCTCATCGGCTTAAAGAGCACCAGCTCATAACAGCCTGCGCTGCTAAGAAGTGGCGCGTCGTGAGCGTCTGCGAAGAGCACTCTCCACGACAGCCTCCAGTTGGACCCGGGAGAACGGTTTTCCAAGGTAAATTCCCCCCGCTGGGATGCCCGCAACTTCGCCGCGAAAGGCGGCACTCGAAAACGCCGTGACAAAGATTATCGAAGCGCCTGTGCGTTCCTCAATGACGCAGGCGGCCTCACGCCCGCTCATCGCGGTATCCAGTTGGATATCCATCAACACGATATCGGGTTTGAATTGCACTGCCAGCCCGATAGCTTCCTCGCCGGAGATCGCAATGCCGACCACCTCATGGCCCAGGCGCTGTACTTTCAGGCGCACGTCGGCCGCGATGATCTGATCGTTTTCAACGATCAAAATGCGCGCCGGCATCCGGCCCTCCTTTTCGATCGGCTGAAATCGGGAACGAGAGCGTAATGCGCGCCCCCGGTCCCGGCCCAATGTCTAAGGTGGCCCGCAGTTGTCGAACCAGCAATTGGATGAGCTGGTACCCCATGGTCTTCGCCTGGGTCAAATCGAGTCCGTCAGGAAATCCGGGTCCGCTGTCTTCCACCACCAAGGTTGCCTGCGTGTTGTCCTCCCCCGTCGCCCTGAAACTCAGCCTCAAATCCCCTCCCGAGCGGAGACCGTGTTTGAGGCTGTTGAGAATCAGCTCATTGGCGAGCAATCCGACCGGAATGGCTCTCTCGATGTGCATTTTCATCTCCCCGACATCGACCCGGAGTTGAATTGCATCCGACATTCCGCCATTGATGGCAATCAGTTCGCGCGCGAGTGCAGCCAGATAGCTGCCGACTTCCACCATACTCAGATCGTCCGAAGCGTACAACTGCTCGTGAATATGGGCAACCGCACGCACCCGGCTCTCCGTCTCCTCAAATGCCTCCGCCACGCGCTGGTCGGCTGTGTGGCTCGACTCCAGGCTCAACAGACCGATAATCATCTGCAGATTGTTCTTCACCCGGTGATGGATTTCGCGCACCAGCAGGCTCTTCTCCTCGAGAGAGCGCCGCAACTGGTCGTCCTGCTCTTTGCGCGACGTGATGTCCTGCATCACCTTGGTGTATGTCGGGGCGGCGCCGCTTTCCCGCTCCGGCGAGCGCGTCAGCACGCCGCTGGCGTAAAACCGGCGCCCGTCCTTGCGAACGTGCCAGCGTTCGTCCTCGGAGCGGCCCTCGGCGGCGGCCTTCGCGAGTTCGCGTTCGTGCTCCCCGCCGGCGACATCGTCGGGCGTGAATATTAAGGCGAAGTTCCTGCCTAATACTTCGCGTTCTTCCCAACCGAGCAGGTGCTGGGCGCCGGCATTCCAGGTAATGATCTGGCCTTCGCGATCCATTTGGAAGATGGCATAATCCCGCACGCTCTCCACCACCAGGCGGAAACGCTCTTCGCTTTCCCCGAGCGCCTTCGCCGCTTCCTTACGGGCGGAAATATCCCGGACGTTCAGCTGCACTACCGGCCGCGCTCCCACCAGGTAGCGGTTGGCCACGACCTCGACCGAAACCACACCTCGGGACCGCGTGGTGATTTGCAGATCGTCATAGCGGACCATCTCCGATTTCTGCACGTCCTTCATCACGTCGTCGGCGGCGTCCAGATGCAACAGCCCTCCCAATTCCGCGATGCTCTTTCCGACCAGGTCCTCGCGCCCAAACCCGGTCAGAGACAGCAGAAACGGGTTCACATCCAGAACGATCTCCGTCTCGGCGTCGATCACCGCCATGCCGTCTTTGGCCGTCTCGAACAGGCGCTGAAACCGGATCTCGGCGATCTCGCGCCGCTCCGTGACATCTTCTATGGCGAGCAGCATCGTTCGCGGCTGTGGATCGCGCCGCGGAATCCGCCGGCCGTTCAGCCGCATGGTGCGGCGGCCGATGTGGGGAAAGTCGTGCTCCACTTCGAAATCCTGAAAAGGCTCGTTCTTGAACAAGGCAGCGCCGATCAGTTCCCGGAGACGGTTCTGGTTCCACTGGCCGTTGCCCAGGTCGTACAGGTATCGTCCTTCGGTCTCTTCGTGCGAAACCAGGAAGGCCTCGTAAAACGCCGCCGTCGCTCGTTGGATACGCAGATCGCTGTCGAGCACCACCAGCGGCTCCCGCACGGTCTCGATGAGGGACTCGGCATATTCCCGCGCCTCCTCCGACGCTTCGAGCGCCCTTTTGAGCGCATCGATATCCTGGAATGTGATCACGGCGCCGGCGATCCGCTCGTCCAACGTCCGGTAAGGGCGAACGCTGATTGAATACCAGCGGCCGTTGACGCCCTGCACCTCCTCGCTGGTTGCGTGCAGCGTCTCGATGACGCTCTTGATTTGATCTTCCAGGCGAGGCGAGGCAATCTGTCCGCGCAGATGTGCAACGGGCCGGCCGACGTCCACCGCTCCTAATTCCATGAGTTTTTCAGCCGCGACATTGAAGCGGCGCACGCGCAGTTCCTGATCGACCATGACGACGGCGACGGTGACGGCGGACAGAAAATTCTTGAGATCGCCGTTGCTCGCGGTCAATTCGCGATTGCGATGCTGCAATTCCTCGTTTACAGTGGTCAGCTCTTCGTTCGCCGACTGGAGTTCCTCTTTAGTGGTCCCCAATTCTTCGTTGGTAGACTGCAGTTCTTCGTTCGCACTGCGCGCCTCTTCATTGGCCGCGCGCAGTTCTTCGGCATGGGCCTCGTACTCCTCGCGCACGGTTCGGAGATATTCGCGCGTCTCGGCGAGTTCTCTTTCGAGGACTTGGGTATCGCGCTCCACCGGCACGGCTTCCGGCAAAAGATCACGCGACGGCGCGCTCTCGCCGGAGCGGCTGAAGACGATGAGGAAATATCGTTCGGGACCATCGCCGACCAGGATGGGTGTGACTTCGATTCGAACCTGTTCGATTCGCCCGTTCACTTCCAGCGAAGCGCCCTCATCCCGCACGGGCAGGTCGGCTTCTGCCGCCTTCTGAACGGCGCGCCGCAGTGCCACGACCAGCTCTTCCTTCACCATGCGGAGCAGGCTAAAAGTGGCTTCTCCGGGGCTCGGGTCGAGGTACGGGGCGGTATGCCCCCGGAACTGGAGAATCTGCAGATCCGCCGTTACTACCACGCCATCGGGCGAGTATCGGGCTTGAATAATGCGGTCGAGTTTCTTTTGAAAGTCACCCGCTCCCGGCGCCGGCGTGTGCGCCGGCAGCGCGGGGAAATCCGAGGGAGGGGCCCCCGCTGCCAAATCGAGCAGCAACCGCGTAGGGACAGGTTTCCGTCCGAAGATGTGGTGAGCCTTGTCCACGACCGTGAACAAGTCTGAGGCAGCGGCGGTTGTCTCCGCGCTACCCAGCATCAGCAACCCCGTCGGTTTGAGAGCGTAATGAAAGGTGGGCAGCACCTTGCGCTGCGCCTTCGCCTCCAGGTAGATGAGCAGGTTGCGGCAACTGATGAGGTCCAGCCGGGAAAACGGCGCATCCCTCGTGACGTCGTGTCGCGCGAAAATGCAGCACTCGCGGATCGTCTTATTGATCTGCCAGGCGCCGTCGGTCTTCACGAAGAACCGCCGCAGCCTCGTTTCCGACACGGTCTCGGTAATCGCCTCAAAGTACACGCCCTGGCGGGCGCGGTCGAGCGCCATCTCGCTGATGTCGGTTCCAAAAACCTGCAGCGTCAAGGAAAGATGCTGCTCCTGGGTAAACTCGTGCAGCCGGATGGCGAGCGAATATACTTCTTCCCCCGTCGCGCAGCCGGGAACCCAGATCCGCAGGGGTTCGTGTTGCTGCGCGCGGTGCTGGATAGCCGGCGCCAGGTGGCCGACCAACGCTTCAAACGTTTCCGGATCGCGGAAGAAACTCGTCACGCTGATCAACAGGTCTTTGTAGAGTTCGGCGATCTCCGCGGGCTTTTGCTGTAAGTAGCGAGCGTAGTCAGCGAGCTTTTCAATCTGCAGAACCATCATGCGGCGGCCCAGCCGGCGTTGTATGGTGGTGGGCTTGTATTGAGAGAAATCGACCTTGGTGCTGACGTGCAGGGTGGCCAGTATCCGCTTCAACTCGCCGTCACCCTCCGGCAGCGTCTCGCTCTCCGGAACGCCCGGTTCGGCGGGGATCAAAAATGGATGCTGGCCGAGACGCGCGAGTTCCCGGCCAATTTCGGCGGGCGCCAGCACGTAGTCCACCGCTCCCGTCGCGATCGCGTTTCGCGGCATCCCGCTAAACTTGGCCGTGGCTTCATCCTGGGCGAAGGTGATACCGCACTCCGCCTTGATGGCGCGCACGCCCAGGCTGCCGTCCGAAGCGTTTCCCGAGAGGATCACGCCAATGGCGCGGCTTCCCTGTATTTGGGCGAGAGACCGGAAAAAGATATCGATCGGCAGGTGCAGCCCGGGTTCCCTCGCCACGAGCTGGAGATGGCCGTCTTGCAATTCGATGCTCGTATTCGGCGGGATCACGTAAATGCGATCCTGCCGGACTTCGATTCCGTCGTGCACCGTTTCCACAGGCAGCTTGCTCATCGGCGCCAGGATCTCGGCCAGCAGGCTCTCGTGCTGGGGATCGAGGTGTTGCACCAGCACAAAGGCCATGCCGGTCTTCTCCGGCAGCGACGCCAACAACTGCCCGAACGCTTCGAGACCTCCCGCCGACGCGCCAATACCAACGATCGGGAACGGATTACCGCGGGGCGGGCTGTAGTCGGTAGCGGTGGCGAGTTTCGGATTGGGGTGGGTATGTCCGTCCGACTTGACGGCATCATCCTGTGCCATCGGAATTCCTCTGCTGAGCAGACCGTCCTAACTGGCGGCAGTCCTATTCAGTATAGGTCCTCAGTTAGTATTCTTTGCGTCCCTTAGGGACAGTCCGAGGTTGCGTCGTTCCGAACGGGCGACGGCGATGCGAGTCGGTGCACTTTCCGACGTCCTTGGTGGATATTGACTGCCTGCCCATCAAGAATCTTGCCGCGCCATGTAATGTGGCAATGGCCTTCTCAGCTTCATGGCCGGGCACGTTGGGGATCTTCCTTCACATTTGGCGGGAACTCCGGCGATGAGCCGCAGAGTCCTGTGCGTTCCGGCTCCGGCAAGGAACCGTTGGCTCCAGGCAGTATTTACGTTGCGCCCCCGGATGCAGGACATGGTTTTGGAAGGGCGTGGAGTGCGCCTGCAGCGCAGCCCCAAGGGCTCTGTTCCGCTTGGCGGCCGCTGTTTCCGGCAGGCCGGTAGCGGGTAATCATTCTGCGTGGAAGCCGAATACCCGGACATGCCGAAAGACGCCCTGCAAAGCGTCGCCCTGTACCACTGTCTCGCCGCGGAGGGGGTCGCTCCACAAATCTGATCGTAGAGGGCGAGGCAGCCCAATGCACCGACCGGGAAGATCAGGTGCGCTCGCCTGGCTGGCAGGTGATAGCCACGGCGCAATCGAAGTGGCGCTTGTAAGACATCGAGGGCCTTTCCCTCGACGGGAAGCATAGCGCGCTATGGCGAGCAGCCCGCCGGCGCGGCGAGCGCGGGAGGCGCGGGAATACCAAGCGGCGGGAGTTCGCTCTTCTTCAACTCCTCCCATTTCGTGAGCGCGGTGGTCAGCGATTTGCAGGCGTCCTCTAAATTCTCGCGCATGGCGATCGTCGGAGGGTCGTCGGCGTTCTCCAGGGTCGTCATCTGCGAGCCGAACGTCGAGTGGATCGTGGTGAAATTGTTGGTCGGAGCGTTTCCGCCGCGGCCGAATCCTCCTCCGCGTCCTCCACGGCCTGCGGGTGGGCCGCCGAAGCCTGCAGCTTTACCGGCCAGCGTCTTCACGGCTTCGGCATCGCCCGCCTTGGCGAGTGCCGCGCGCACCCCAGCCACCTGCTCGTTGGCGGCGTATGCCACGGCCATGGCGTCGAGAATCTTCAGCGCCATATCGCGCTGCGCCACGATTCCATCGGCGGATGTCTTGATGCGAGGGTCCATCTTCACCTCGAACGTCTGCCGGTACGTGCGGCCATCTACCGTCAGGCGCGCTTCAAAAGTCCCCGGTGCCACCAGCGGACCGCGCGGCTCCGGCGGAGTCGCGCCGTAGAGCGCCGAGATCGGATATGCCCCCGTGCCATAGGGGCCGATCGGCGCCGGGCGCGAATATCGCAGATCCCAAACTGCACGATTGCCACCCGCGACGGCAGTAAGCGGATGCGGGCGCTCGATCCAGTAATTGGGCACGTTCAGTTGCGGCTCCGGCTCGGGCAGAGGCGGCACGCTGGTCAGTTCCCGCACCAGTTTGCCGGCCGAATCGTAGATGCCGATGGTCAGCGGGCCCGAGGGCGCGGACTTCAGGTAGTAATTCAGAATCGCTCCATCGGGAGGGTTATCGCCGTGCGTGATTTCAGGCGGGAATGGCGTATCGAAGTCGGTATCGTTGCGGACGCGGATGGTGGGCGCGGGCTTGTAGAGATAGGCGTTCGCATTCGATACTTCGCTGGTGATCTGCCGGAGTGGCGTGACGTCGTCGAGCACCCAGAATGCCCGCCCATAGGTTCCGATCACGAGGTCGTCGCCGTGCACGATGAGATCGCGGACCGAGACCGTGGGCAAATTGAGCTGCAGCGATTGCCAGTGGCCGCCATCGTCGAACGAAACCCACGCGCCGTGCTCGGTGCCCGAATATAGCAATCCGGCGCGCACCGGATCCTCCTTCACGACGCGGGCGATTTCGGTGTTGGGGATACCTTCGGTGATCTTGGTCCACGTCTTTCCGCCGTCGCGCGTGCGGAATATGTATGGCGTGAAATCGTTCGAGCTATGCCTGTCGATCGTGAAATAGGCCGTGTCTATATTGTGCGGTGACGCCTCTATCTGCTGAATCTGGCTGTTGGCCGGCAGATCGGAGGGAGTTACGTACTCCCATTTCGTGCCATCCACGGTTCGCCGGATATGGCCGTTGGAGGTTCCCACCCAGACTGCCCCGGCGCGGAGCGGGGAAGGTCCGATGGCGCTGATGCCGGCAACCGGAGCGCCGCGGCCTCCTCGTGTGGCAGACGCCGGTTCGGCGGGTTCGGGCGGCGGGGCTTCGCCCGGCGCCAGCGTGACGTTGGGACTAACCACCTTCCACGTGTCGCCCAAGTCGCGCGTTTCGAGCAGGAACTGCGCTCCGTAATAGTAAATGTGGGGGTCGGCCAGAGAGAAGCAATGCGGCGGGTATGGCGCGAAACGGGCGTGCAGCGAGCGCGGAGGCGAGACGTTCAGGATCTGGCGGGTGGCCAGGTTCGAGCGCTGGAGATTGCTGCCCTGCCCGCTGGCCATAAGGATGTTCGGATCGAGCGGAGACGCGTTCACATATCCGAATTCATAGGCGCCCACCGACGGCAGCCAGTCCATAAAGGTGATTTGTCCGAACGCGCCGCGGCTCGATGTCCCCGCCGAGCCGCTATCCTGCTGCGTTCCATAGATCCAGAACGGGAAGCGATTGTCGGTGGAGATGTGATAGAACTGCCCGTTCGGCAGGTTGTACCAATTTAAGTCCCAGGTGTGGCCGCCATCGAGGCTGATCGTCGGTCCCTGATCGACGCCGGCAATCATGCGCTTCGAATTGGCGGAATCGATCCAAAGCACGTGGTAATCGTCGCCGCCTGGAGCTCCTTTAAACGACTCGAACGTCTTGCCGCCGTCGGTAGATCGGTAGATCGAGGACTGCATCATGTAGACCACGTCGGGATTGTCCGGGGCTACGTACACCTGGCTGAAATAGGAACTGCCGCTCGATCGGGGATCGTCGGTGGCTTTGTGCCAGTTCGCCCCGCCGTCGTCGGAGCGATACATGCCGCCATTCATCACCGCGAAAACGCGCTGCCCGGCTGTGCCCGCGGCCACTGCGAGCCCGATTCGGCCCATGTTGCCTTCAGGCAGACCGTGCCCGCCGAGGTAGATCCAGGTGAGGCCCTCGTCGGTCGATTTGTAAATACCAGCGCCCGCCGTTGCCCGTTCGCTCTCGCCCCGCCCGCCGATTCCCACGCCCCCTCCCCGCCCGTTCGGCGTGGTCAGGTACACTTCGAGGCCCGCGAAAATCGTCCGGGGATTGTCGGGATCGGAAACCATGTTCACGGCGCCGATGTTGTCGCCCTTGTACAGAACCTTGGTCCACGTTTTCCCGCCATCGGCCGAGCGGAACACGCCCCGTTCTTCATTGCGCGCGTAGGTGTGGCCCAGCGCCGCCGCCAGCACGAGATCGGGGTTTTTCGGATCGACCACCAGGGAGACCACATGATTGGTGTCGTCGAGCCCGACATGCGTCCAGTTCGCGCCGGCGTCCACCGACTTCCACACGCCGTTGCCGATGTTCATGGATTTTTCGACGCTGCTCACGTCGCCCGTGCCGGCATATACGATATCGGGGTTGGATCGGGCGATGGCGATGGAGCCGATCGACTCCTGGTGAGTTTCATCGAAGATCGCCTTCCAGGTGGTGCCGCCGCTGGTGCTCTTCCAGATTCCGCCGCCCGGCGTGCCGATATAGTAGGTGGCCGGATCGCCCGGAATTCCCGCTACGGCGGAGATTCTTCCGGCGCGGAACGGTCCCACCTGGCGCCAGCGCAAGCCGCTGTAAAGCGATGGACTATAAGTTTGCGCGAACAGGGCGGCCGCGGCTCCTATCGCGGCCGCAAAAAGGGTACGAAAACGCATAATGTAGGAGCATACACTATCGCCGGTAGGACTCGGAGAGAGGGTTACTGGATTTCCACCAGTCCGTTATTGGGCTGCTCGTTCCCCGGCAAAGGCGTCAGGTCCTGCTTGCCACGCCAGAAATCGATGTAGCAGACCTGGTGCACGCAGGCCACCGTGCACCGCGGGGCACAGCTTTTTTCGGTGCGATATTCGCGGCGGACGTCGTCGATTGTGTATTCGGCCAGCGGCTTGGCGGGATACCCGCGCTGCTGCGAACAATAATGCACCAGCCCATCCTCGCAGACATACAGATAGCGTGCGCCCGAACGGCACCGCCAGTGATTTTCCCGGCCTTGCGCGATATTGTCCTGGAAATAATTGATGCGCGCGTAGCTGCTCTTTTCCATCGCGCGCATCGCCATGTAGACCTCGCGCTCGCGGTCGCCCAGCGGCTGGAGTTGGCCTTCGCCATCGTGAATAATCCCGACCGTCGACGTGAATCCCAGCGCAATGGCGCGCTTGCCGATCACCAGAGCGTCTTCCGGAGTGCGGATGCCGCCGCCGACCACGGAATTGATGTTGACATGGAAATCCGCGTGTTCGGAAAGCAGTTGCAGTTTTTTGTCGAGGACCTTGAGGCTTTTCTTCGAGACCTCGTCGGGCATCACGTTATCGATGGAAATCTGCAGATGGTCGAGCCCGGCTTGGTTTAGCCGCTGGATCCGGTCGGCCGTGAGCAGATACCCATTCGTGATCATGCCGGCGATCATGCCGCGCTGGCGAATGTGCGCCACAATCCGGTCCAGATCGGGGTGAAGCAGCGGCTCGCCGCCGGAGATCGTGATGATGGTGGTCCCGAGCCCCGCGAGCTGGTCCAGCCGTTCGAACATGACGTCCGTGGGCACGGGTTTGGAGACATCATCGAACTCGTTGCAATAGGTACAGGAAAGATTGCAGCGGCGCATGGGAATAACGTGTGCCAGGATGACGTGATCGGTGGATGCCAGCCCTTTGGCGATCATGCGCAGTTCGCGGGCACGGCGGCTTACCGCCTTGCATGCTCTGCGAAGATGTTTGCCGGCGTCGGACATACCTCGAAGTGCTTTTATTACAACACGGTCACGTAATTTAGCCGACAGTTTGGAGGTGACTGGTAGCGAACCGGGGTCGAATGTAGATAGTAGCGGGTTCTACGGTATGAGTCGACTGACACGTTATTCCGTTTGCCTGATCCTTGGCGTGCATCCGGCCTGCCACAGTCGCAAGAGCCTGCACGGACGGGTAAACTCATGGTGGGCGAACCACTCTCCGGGCCCGGAAACTGTTGGCTGAGCCGCTCCGTCCGTCCGATATATTCCGCGGACGCCCGAAAAATCCCGCGCCCAACGCGTAGGAAAGATAAGGCTGCTCATCCGGAAAACCGGCAAGTTGGGGGAGATCGAAGCCGTATCGGGCGATCCAGTCTTCGTCCCCGCCGCCCTCACCGCCGTAAAGCAGTGACCGCTATGATCCGGTCAGCGGAGCACGCGTCGAGGTGCGCGGCGCGATCGATGTCCCATTTACGCTGGATGAGTAGCTGCGCCTCCCCGGCGATTCGCCAAGGGTTCTGGCACCCACCAGCCGTGAAAGTCATAGCGATCGCGGAGACGGTGCTGTCCGGAGTCTTGACGCGCCCGTACCCGGCGATCTCGCTGCCTCGCGAAACCATAAATTCCAACGCCTTTTCCGATTTGACACCTGTCTGCCGCCAGTGATAAATGTAGTGTTCTTTCTCAGGAGAGTGTATGGCCGACGAGCAAAAGCCCGAGGGCCCGCCAGCGGCTCCGCCATCCGGCGAAGCTGCCACACCACCTGCAAAACCAGCCTCTCCGGCCGCTAAACCTGCGCCTCCCAAGCCTGCCGCGGCTGCCCATGCAGCGCCGCCGAAACCACCGGCCACCATGGCGGCAACCCCTTGGGACGGCGATCTCGCCAAAGAAATCAAGGAACGTTTCGGCGATCGGATTGTAGAAACGTCCACCTACCTCGGGCAGAATTTCGTCGTCGTCAAACCCGATTCCGCCGTTCCCCTCGTCGAATATCTCAAGCTGGAAGCCGATTTCGACTACCTCGTGGACGTCACCGCGGTGGATTGGCCGAAGCGCACCGAGAGGTTCGACCTGGTCTACATCCTGTACAGCTTCGCCCGTAACGAACGCATTCGCGTCAAGACCTACATCGCGGAAAACTACAGACCTGAAACGGCGGTTCATGTGCACCTCGCCGCCAACTGGCTGGAGCGCGAGGTTTTCGACATGTTCGGCATCGAATTCGCCGGCCACCCGGACATGCGCCGCATCCTTTTGCCCGAAGAGTGGCAAGGATATCCGCTGCGCAAGGATTACGGTATTCTTCAGCAGGACGATCGCTGGGTGCAGGAGAACCTGGGTATCGAAAGCGGTCAGTGACCATATGCCGGACGCCACATTTTTAGACTCCACTGAATTGGTTCTCAACATGGGCCCGCAGCACCCGTCTACGCACGGCGTGCTGCGCGTCATCCTCAAACTGGATGGCGAAAAGGTTCTGGGGGCCGATTGCGTCATCGGCTATCTGCACCGCGGCGTCGAAAAGATCGCCGAAAATCGCACGTTCGCGCAGTTCAATCCCTACGTCGACCGCATGGATTATGTCGCCGCGGTCTCGAACGGGCTGGGATATTGCCTCGCGGTCGAGAAGGTGCTCAACGTGGAGGCTCCACCGCGCGCGCAGACCGTGCGCGTGATCCTGACGGAGCTGAATCGAATCGCCAGCCACTTGCTCTGGCTGGGGACACACGCGCTCGATATCGGCGCCATCACGCCGGTGTTTTATTGCCTCCGCGAGCGCGAAGAAGCCCTCAAGATTTTCGAGAAATACTGCGGCGCGCGGCTTACCACGCACGCGTTTCGCATCGGCGGGCTGCTGTACGAAACGTACGACGGGTTCGAAAAAGACATCCGCGATTTCGGCAACATGTTTCTGCCGAAGGTGGACGAGTACGAAGAACTTCTCACCAACAATCGCATCTGGGTGTCGCGCCTGAAGAACGTCGGCGTCCTCACTGCCGACGAGTGCAAGGAATATGGCGTCACCGGTCCGGTTCTGCGGGCCGCCGGGGTGAAATGGGACCTGCGCAAAGCGCAGCCCTATTCGGGCTACGAAAAGTACGACTTCGAAATTCCCACGCGCCAGAATGGCGACACCTACGACCGGTACATGGTCCGCATGCAGGAGATGCGGCAATCGGTGCGCATCATGCAGCAGGCGGTGGACTCGCTTGCCGAAGGTCCGATCATGGGCAAAGTCGGCAAAGTGATCAAGCCGGCGGTGGGCGAGGCGTACGTATCCATCGAAGCGCCGAAGGGCGAGTTGGGATACTACGTGGTTTGCGACGGCGCCACGCAGCCATATCGTGTGCGTGTGCGGCCGCCGTCGTTCGTCAATTTGCAGGCGCTCGACCGGATGGTTCGCGGCGGACTGGTGGCCGACGTGGTGGCCGTCATCGGGACCTTGGACATCGTTCTGGGTGAGGTGGATCGATAAACAGCGGTGGGAGTTTTTATGGGTAAATTGCTGCGCAAGATTTTCTTGGTAGACCTGTTTCAGGGACTCTGGGTAACGTTCCGGAACCAGCACCCGAAGTATATTTACACCGAACAGTATCCGCAGGAACGGCCCAAAGTAGCCGAGCGGTACCGCGGAGCCCCGCGCCTCAACATCAACCCGGATAATGGCGAGACACTCTGCATAGCCTGCAATTTGTGCGCGCTGGCTTGCCCGGAAGCGCTGATCGTGGTCACCAGCGAGCGCAATGAGGCCACCCGCCGGAAAGAACTCACCACCTTTACTTACGACACCTCGCGCTGCATGTTTTGCGGGCTCTGTGAAGACGCCTGCCCGGTGGATGCGTTGGAGCTGACGCAGGATTTCGAACTGGCCACCTACACTCGCGAAGGCCAGATCTGGGACCGGCAGATGCTTGAAGAGGGGCCGAAACCAACTCAATACAAATGTTGACCGACACGGTTGTAAACCCGGTTCTGATTTTCTTCTACGCGTTCGCGCTTCTCACCCTGGGAGGCGCCATCCTTACCATCACGCGGCGCAACGCGGTGCACAGCGCGATCTCGCTCATCGTTTCCCTGCTTGGCGTGGCCGGCCTCTACCTGCTGCAAAACGCCGAATTCCTGTTCGCGGTGCAGATCGTTCTCTACGTGGGCGGCATCATGGTGCTGTTCCTGTTCGTCATCATGCTGGTGAATCTCGACCAGATGGCCAAGGAGCGCCAGTTCAACCGCGGGTGGCTGATCGCGCTGGTGACGGTGGCGGCCGTGGGTGCGGAGATCGGCTACTTCTTTTATCGCGGGCAGGGCAGCTTCAAACTTGCCGCCGTGCAGCCTCCGCCGGTGGTGCAGGGCAATACCGAAGCTCTGGCTGATGTGCTTTTCAGCCAGTACCTACTACCCTTCGAGGTCGCTTCCATCCTGCTGCTGGTGGCAATTGTCGGTTCGGTGGTGATGGCGAAAAAGAGGATCTGACCATGCATCCTGTCACCGAAGTGCATTACCTGGCTCTGAGCGCGGCCCTGCTGCTCATCGGAACTATCGGCGTGCTCACCCGCCGCAATATCGTCATCATTCTGATGTCCATTGAGCTCATCCTCAATGCCGTAAATATCAATCTGATCGCGTTTTCGCACGCCTACGGGCAGACGCAGGGCCAGATTTTCGCCATCTTCGTAATTGTGGACGCGGTGGCCGAAGCGGCCGTGGGGCTGGGCATCCTGATCGCTCTTTTCCGCAATAAGGAAACCGTGCTGGCGGATGAAATCGACTTGCTGAAATGGTAGGAGCGCCGTGAATTTCCTGGATCAAATCTGGCTCATCCCGCTGTTCCCGCTCTTCGGAGCGGCGATCATGTTCTTCTTTGGAAAGTTATTCGATCCGCAGCCGGTGTCGGACGTGGCGATCGCACCCGGCGTGGAACCGGTCTACGAGCAGGGGCACGATTCCGGCCACCACACGCCGCATCACGAGCACCATGGGCACGGGCACGACGGTCACGGGCACGGTCATCATTCGTCCCCGCTGAAGAAGTTGGTCAATATCATCTGCCCGGGCATGGTGCTGCTGTCGTTCATATTCTCGGTGGGCGCCGTATGGCAGCTGGCGCAATTGACTCAGCGCATTCACGAGGTTCGGCAGTTCACCTGGATTGCCGGGCTGCCGTTTCACATGGCCAATGGCCACCTCGCGACTTTCCAGGCCGATTGGGGGTTCCTGCTCGACCCCCTCAGTTCGGTGATGATCCTGGTGATCACGGGGATCGGCTTCCTGATCCACGTTTATTCCACCGGCTACATGGCGCACGACAACGGCTACTACCGTTTCTTCGGCTATCTCAACCTGTTCGTCTTCTTCATGCTGATGCTGGTGCTGGCGAACAACTACGTGCTGCTGTTCGTCGGATGGGAAGGCGTGGGGTTGTGCAGCTACCTGCTGATCGGGTTCTACTTCCATAAGAAGTCGGCGGGCGATGCCGGGAAGAAAGCGTTCGTGGTGAATCGCGTGGGGGACGCCGGCTTCGTGCTCGGCATGCTGCTGATGCTTTCGGTCCTCGGTACGGTCCGGTTTACCGACGTGAACGCGCTTCTGCGCAGCGGCAATTTCGCCGCCGAGATTCACGGCTTCGGTGTGCTGAGCGCGATCTCGGTGCTGATGTTCTTCGGCGCCACCGGCAAATCGGCGCAGATTCCGCTTTACGTCTGGCTGCCCGACGCCATGGAGGGTCCCACACCGGTGTCTGCCCTCATCCACGCGGCGACAATGGTCACCGCCGGTGTGTACATGGTGGCGCGCTCGGCGGCGCTTTTCCAGTTGACGCCCAGCACTTCCACCGTGGTGGCGACTGTCGGCGCGTTCACGGCGATTCTGGCGGCGACCATCGCGCTCGTGCAGAACGACATCAAGCGGGTACTGGCGTATTCCACCGTGAGCCAGCTCGGGTATATGTTTCTGGCGCTGGGCGTGGGCGCCTACTGGGTGGCAATTTTCCACCTCTTCACGCATGCCTTCTTCAAGGCCCTGCTCTTCCTGTGCTCCGGGTCGGTCATCCACGCCATGAGCGGCGAACAGGACATGCGCCACATGGGCGATCTGAAAAATAAGATCCCCATCACGCACTGGACGATGTTGATCGGCTCGGTGGCGATCGCCGGCATTCCCGGCCTTGCGGGTTTCTTTTCCAAGGACGAGATTCTCTGGCAGACGTACAGCTCGCCGCTGGGCTCGAAATTTCTTTATATCATCGGCCTTGTAACCGCGGGACTTACCGCCTTCTATATGTTCCGCATGATGAACATGACGTTCTATGGCAAGTCGCGCGTAAAGCCGGAAGTCGCGGCGCATATCCACGAATCGCCGGCGACGATGACCGTGCCGCTCTCGCTGCTCGCGCTGGGGAGCATCCTGGCCGGATGGCTGGGGGTTCCCAAGCTTTGGACCATTTTCGGTGAGACCTGGCGCGGCTTCGAGCACTGGCTGGAGCCGTCGTTCGCTTCGGCGGCGGTGGAAGCTGCCAAGGAAGGCGCGCACGATGCGTCGGTGGAGTGGGCTCTGATGGGTGCTTCCGTGGCAATCGCGATCATTGGGATCGTGGTCGCGCGATATTTCTATCACCACAAACCGGAAATACCCCATTCCATTGGGCAGTCGGTGAAGCCGCTCTACGCCCTCTGTTACAACAAGTGGTACGTCGACGAGATCTACGATTTCCTCTTCGTCAACGGCCTCTGCAAGGGCGGCGGCGAAGTGCTGGGCGCGTTCGATCGCAAGGTGGTGGATGGCGGGGTAAACGGCGCCGGATGGTTCACGCGGTTTTCCTCGCAAGTCTCGATGTGGTGGGACACATGGGTGGTGGACGGCTTGGTCCGTTTCACCGGCTTTTTCGTCAAGATGATGTCTTATCCGGTCTGCATCCTGCAAAGCGGGCGCGTGCAAACTTATGCTTTCTTCGTCGTGGTCGGCGTAGTGGTCATGTTCGGATATTACGTGATTCGGTAACTTATGGACCAGCACTTACTCAGTATCGTCTTGTTGACGCCCCTGGCCGGCTTGCTGGTTCTGCTGCTCCTTCCGGGCAACAAGAACCTGATCCGTATCTGGGCTAACCTGGCCGCTCTCGCCGGGTTTCTGGTTTCCCTTCCGCTGGTCTACCGTTTCCAAACGGGACTTCCCGGCTTCCAGTTCGAAGAGCGCGCCGACTGGATCCCCGCGCTCGGCGCGCACTACCACCTCGGTCTCGACGGCATCAGCCTTCTGCTGGTGATGCTCACCACCTTCATGGGCGTGATCGCCATGCTCTGCTCCTGGAGCGCCGTCCAGGACCGCGTGCGCGAGTATTACGCTATGTTCCTGCTCTTGCAGACGGGCATGATCGGCGTGTTCCTCTCGCTCGATTTCTTCCTGTTCTACATATTCTGGGAACTGGTTCTGGTGCCCATGTACTTCATCATCGGAGTGTGGGGCGGGCCGCGAAAACTGTACGCCGCGATCAAGTTCTTCCTGTATACGCTGGCCGGGTCGGTGCTGATGCTGCTGGGCATTCTGACTTTGTACTTCCAGCATTTCCAGCAGACCGGCGCCTACTCGTTCGAAATTGCGGATTTGATGAAGACCAGCGCCGGCATGAGTCTCGGCACGCAGGAGTGGGTCTTCTGGGCGTTCTTCATCGGGTTCGCCATCAAGGTGCCGATGTTCCCGTTCCACACCTGGCTGCCCGATGCGCACGTCGAGGCGCCGACCGCCGGTTCGGTGATCCTGGCCGCGGTACTGCTGAAGATGGGCACGTACGGATTCCTGCGCTTTTCGCTGCCGCTGCTGCCACAAGCATCGGCCGACCAGAAAATCGTCCAGATCCTCGCGGTTCTCTCGATTATCGGCATCATTTACGGCGCGCTGGTCTGCCTGATGCAGAAGGACTGGAAGAAACTCGTGGCATATTCGTCGGTCAGCCACCTGGGCTTCTGCACGCTCGGGATTTTCGCCATGAATCCCAACGGAATCGCCGGGAGCGTGATCCAGCAGGTGAATCACGGCATCTCTACCGGCATGCTCTTCATGGTGATCGGCGTGATTTACGAGCGGCGCCATACGCGCGAGATTGCCGAATACGGCGGACTGGGTCACGTCATGCCGAAATTCGCCATCATTTTCGCGATCGCCATGCTGAGTTCGGCGGGCCTGCCGCTGCTCAACGGATTCGTCGGCGAGTTCACGATTTTACAGGGCGCGTTCGAGGCCAATCGCGTGTGGGCGGCATTTGCGGTAACGGGGGTGATTCTCGGCGCCGCCTATCTGCTGTGGCTCTACCAGCGGACGATCCTCGGCCAGGTGACCAACGGCAAGAATCTGACCATCCCCGACATGAATTTCCGCGAGGTGGCGATGTTCGTCCCGCTGATCGCGTGGGCCGTCTGGATCGGCGTCTATCCCAAGCCGTTCTTCGACGTTCTGCGGCAACCGGTCACCGAGATCGTGGAGCGCGTGCATCCGGACTATTTCAAAAACGGCCGCCCCCAGCCAGCCTTGGCTGGATTTGGGGTTCAGCGGGGGACCGAAGTGGCGGTGCAGGCGGGAGGCGCGCGATGATCGAATCTTTATACACGGCCAACGATCATTTCTCCATCGTTCCGGCGCTCATGCTGGCATTGTTCGGCTGCGCCATCCTGCTGTTCGATTTTCTGATTTTCCCCGATCCGCGCCAGCGTAAGTGGCTGCTGATTTTCGTCGTGCTGGCTGAGGGGTTCACGGGGTACGGACTGTATCGGCAGACTGGCTGGGTGATGGCCAATGGCCCACTCACCGACGCGTTCAAGGGCTCGGTGCAGGTGGATCAGTTCAGCATCTTCTTTAACTGGCTCTTCCTCATCGCCGCGCTGATCGTCGCCCTCGTCTCGTACAAGTATCTCGAGAATGCCGGCGAGCACCATGGCGAATATTACAGCCTGATCCTCTTTGCGCAGTGCGGGATGTACTTCCTGGCCACGGGCGCCGACCTGGTGACGTTGTTTGTCGGCCTCGAACTGATGGCCCTCAGTTTCTACGTCATGGTGGGATTCCTCCGCTCCGAAAAACGGTCCAACGAAGCGGCGCTCAAGTACCTGCTTCTGGGCGCGTTTTCGAGCGGCTTCCTGGCATACGGTTTCTCGCTGCTCTACGGCATTGCCGGATCTACGAATCTCAAGACCATCGTGGACACGATTGCCAGCAAGCCGGCGTGGGATCCGGTGGTCTACCTGGCGCTGATCACCACCTCGGTGGGCCTGCTTTTCAAGGTCGCCGCGGCTCCCTTCCATATGTGGGCGCCGGACGCCTACGAGGGCGCGCCGACCACGGTAACGGCCTATCTTTCGGTGGCTTCCAAAGCCGCTTCTTTCGCGTTCCTGCTGCGCCTTTTCTATGGTCCGCTCGCGCCGTTCGCGGCGATGCGCGAAGTGTGGGCGCCGATTCTCGCGGTGATCGCGGTCGTCACTATGACGGTAGGCAATCTGGCTGCCATCAATCAATCGAACATCAAGCGCCTGCTTGCCTACAGCTCGATTTCCCACGCCGGCTACATGCTCCTCGGCCTGGTGGCCGGCAATGAGACGGGCATCACCGGCGTCGAAGTTTACCTGATGGTCTACACCTTCATGAACCTGGGCGCGTTCCTCGTGCTCGTGGCGCTCCGGCGGCAGAAGATCATCGGCGACGAAATGGACGACATCTCCGGGCTAATGAAGAAAAGCCCTGGATACGCAGTCCTGATGCTGATTTTCCTGATCTCGCTCGCGGGCATCCCGCCCACGGCCGGCTTCCTCGGCAAGTATTATATCTTCTGGTCGCTGATTGAGGCCCATCAATACACGCTGGCGGTGATCGCGACGCTCTACGCGGCGGTGGCGGTCTATTACTACTTCCGCATCGTTAAGAGCATGTTCGTGGCCGAGGTAAAAGAGAAAGAGCCCATGGCCACGAGCTTCGGAATCCGCGTGGCGCTGGCGGTGAGCGGCGTTATGACGCTTTTGATCGGCGTTTATCCCGAGCCGTTCCTGAAACTGGCGCAGAGTTCGCTGCTGCGGTAACAACGATATGTGGCACACGATAACGTCAAATTGGTTGTTCACGCCGATCGTAGTAACGGCGGTGGTGATCGCGCTCTTTCCGCTGGTGGCCGGCTACATCGTGCTGGTGGAACGCAAAGTACTGGCCGACTTTCAGGTCCGGCTGGGCCCGATGCGCGTCGGCCCGCACGGATTGCTCCAGCCGATCGCCGATGCTCTGAAGCTTTTGCTCAAGGAAGACATCATCCCGCAGGAGTCCGACCGGGCGATCTTCTGGTTTGCGCCATGCGTTTCAACCATTACGGCACTGACGGCCTTCGCCGTGCTGCCGTTCGCGAAAACGATCTTCGTGGCGGACGTGAACGTGGGGCTCCTCGTGATTTCCGCCGTCTCGGCAATGGGAATCCTGGGGATCATTCTGGGCGGGTGGGCGTCCAACAGCCATTATTCGCTCCTCGGCGCGCTGCGGAGCGCGGCGCAACTCGTGAGTTATGAAGTTGCGCTGGCGTTCGCTCTGCTGTCCGGCGTCATGGCCGCCGGCACGCTGAGCATGCAAGGCATTATTATGGCGCAGCAAACGCGGGGCATCTGGTTCGTGTTCTCGAACTACGGCTTCATGATCGTGCCGTTCGCGGTGTACCTGATCGCCGCCACCGCGGAGACCAATCGCGCGCCGTTCGATCTTCCGGAAGCGGAGTCGGAACTCGTGGCGGGATTCCATACCGAGTACAGCGGCTTCCGTTGGGCCCTCTACTTCCTCGCGGAGTACGCCAATATCTTCGTGGTTTCCTCGGTGGCCGTGACGCTTTTCTGGGGCGGATGGCTGCGGCCATTCCCCAGCGTGAAATGGCTCGATTTTGCGTTGAATGTCGGATTCCCCGTGGTGCTGTTTGTGTCTTCGGGGATTCTGACCCTCACGCTGGTCAAGAAACTGCGCGACCCCATGCAGCAGAAGGTGCTCGCAGCCTGCGCGATCCTGCTCATCCTCTGCGCCGCGATTTTCGTTTTTCCGGCAATCAACGAACCGGTGTCGGGAATGTTCTGGTTCCTTTTCAAGGTCGCAGTCATCATCTACACCTTGATCTGGTTCCGCGGCACGTTTCCCCGCTTCCGCTACGACCAGTTGATGAATATCGGCTGGAAAATTGCGATTCCCGTCGGCATGGCCGCCGTGGTGATCAATGCGCTTCTGGGAATGATTCCTCCCAAGGGCGCTTAGGTCGCTTCCTCCGCTTCGAGCAGGGTAACCCAGCACGGGCCCCCCTCGCCGCGGAAGCAGACGCGACAGAGTGTGCGCGCGTGGCAGACGCGCAGCGAGTACTCCGCGCCATCGGTTACCGAGGGGATGGACACGCGAATTCCCGGTGCCAGCGTACACTTCAGATTGCCGGCGATCATATTTGCCAGTTCGCCCATGACGTCGCGTACGTCATTGGTGACCGCCTCTTCCGCGGGAATGCCCAGAAAGCGTCCTGCGAAGGCACACGCCTGCGGCGGCGCGACGTGGACTGCGACCGCGCCGTTCCACTCGCCGGTCAAGTACACCGAG